>Ga0209611_10000124_pt1 | contig 90003 bp, 44 predicted proteins | sample S1TSphgellanicum_3_FD_187693 | JGI IMG/M metagenome (GOLD analysis project Ga0209611, IMG submission 187693) | Host-associated microbial communities from peat moss isolated from Minnesota, USA - S1T2_Fc - Sphagnum magellanicum MG (SPAdes) (version 2) | ecosystem: Host-associated > Plants > Peat... | reverse complement strand
TGTAAAACAAATTACAACGACTGGCTTGATTGATTGATGCTCCTGAATCTCAAGATACAAACATCATCATCGCTTGACAACCAATTCTCCATTTTGCAACGACCCCGAAAAATAAATAAATAGATAAATAAATCCGAAAAACTGACTACATCGCCAATTTACAGACTAAAAAATTATAGCTTTCAAAACTACTAGTCTACTACAGGGCTTACTGCTCATGAATGAATCATGAAAACTGTACTTTGGACTAAACTTGTTGAGCTCGGGATAGAAAAATCTCCGCCAGTTGCGAGCACGCATTGTCCCGAAGTTAGTCGAACCTCACCAGCGCAAGACGTAGTGTTCTTTTTGTCAACTTTGTGCTGTAGCCAAAGTGGCGATGATCCACAGGAAGATTTCGCCAAATTTGGCTAGAATCAAAATATCAACATAATCTTTTTAAAAACATCTTTCATTTTTCTTGGCGGTTTTGAACCATGTGTGAAAATCTGGAGATTTTTCATAAATTCTGGTCGAATTATGGCTATTGAACATCTCGAAAAGCGCATGATTTCAGCACTTTTAATTTTTAATATAGCTTTTTGGCTATATATAGCCAGCCCAAAAAAAGGCTGATCTGATTAGTCGTGTTAGCAACGATGGGGCTTTGTGGGCACTGAGCGGTCGGGGATGGAGATAATGCACGAAAAGTGCGCAAGGACGGTGGATGGATGAGAACAGTAGATGAAGCTAGGGTTTGGGAAGGAAAGAGAATACGGAGACGGAAAAGCTAGGGTTTGGAGGGCAAGAGAATACGGAAACGGAAAGTTAGGGTTTGGAGGCCAACACAATATGGAGACGGAAACCAGGGTTTGTCTCTTTCGTGCGGAGGAGGCGCTGCTGGCTGTCCTGCTGAAGGTTTGGTCGCTGGCGGGAGTCGAGCAACGGCGGCGACAAGATGGTGCTCAAGACGGAGGTCTGCCGTTTCAGTGGTTCCAAGATCTATCCGGGCAGGGGGATCAGGTTCATAAGAAGCGATTCACAAGTATTTTTGGTCTTGAATAGCAAGTGCAAGAGGTACTTTCACAATAGACTGAAGCCCTCGAAGCTCACATGGACTGCTTTGTTCCGGAAGCAGCATAAAAAGGACGTTCATGCGGAAGCTATCAAGAAGAAGCGCAGGACCACCAACAAGCCCATAGATCAACCTTTAATTTGTAATTAGCAGCAGACCTTAACCTGGATATTTCAAGGCCACAGATCAAATCCTTTAACTTAAACATTAGCAGCAGTAATAAAGCTGGATTCTCCGAGTCTATAAATCAAATTCCAACTTGCAAGTAGCAGTAGTAATCAAGCTGGATTCTCCAAGTCCATAAATCAGATTGCAACTTGCAATTAGGAGCAGCAATTAGGTTGGATTTTTTGGAGTCCTAAAATCAAATTCGAACTTGCAATTAGCAGCAGTATTTAAATTGGAGTCTTCAAGTCGATAAATCAGATTACAAGTTGCAATTAGCAGCCATAAGCTGGATTGTTCAGGTCCATAAATCAAATTTCAACTTCAGATTAGCATCAGTACTTACGCTGGGTTCTTTGAGTCCATAATCGATTGAAATTGCAATTAGCAGCCTTAGTGAGCATCAATAAGTTTGAAATCTTTCCTGCAAAACACAGACACTACACATCCACAACAGACTCATCAGTCATGTTGTGCTTTGATTTCAGCCAATAAGTCCAGGAATCTCTGTCCAAACAATAAGTCCCTATAAGCTCATCCAATCTCATTGTTACTCCAGATTTGATTTCTGGGTAGACCTGAAATCATCAGTAAATTTCATTGTCAATAATGTGTTTGAAATTCTCTGTGACAATGATGACGGACCCATTTCCAATTAAGTTGAATTATTCCAATACATGGTTCTGGGTTTTGAGTTTTGATGAGAAGGTAAACCAAGCAATGCACATTACATTGATCAATTCTGGGAGAGGAAAAAATGAGAGACCATGGCACAGGAACATGTGTAGAACCTATCTTTAAAAAAATATGTAACATTTCTTAGGTCATAGCTTAGAATAGCAAACAAAGAGTTTTTGCAAGTCTAGTTATACCCTTGAGCAATCCTGTAGTTGCACTGCAAATTCAACCAAAAGAAAATATAGAAACATACATGGAAAGCAGGGACATCCAGACCTGGAGAAGATCATTGAATCAACCATCTGCAAAAGTTCTGAGTTATAAAGGGATTGTCAAGAACTTCAAGAAAATGATGAGATGAAGTAAACAGCAGTACAAGAACAGCAGACAAAGATGAAGAACTCCTAGACATCCAGCTGCAGTACAAGAAATACAGTTCTGTGAAGCCAACATGTGCATAGGAAGTTCTGCAACAGAACAACAAGACTCTAGGACAAGGCATTCATCTATTGTTTGTTCCTCTTGGGTGATTCTAAACTCCTATAGTAACTGGATTAATTTGGTGCCTGGTCAGTTGGTCACAACTGCCTACCTTATACATGATGTACTTCTTGAAACACTAAATCTTTAACAATTCCACAACAGCTATGTGTTACCAAGCACAGAAGATTTTAATGACTGGTTGCTTACCTTATGTGATGAACCCTTGAATCCACATTTCTGTAGGTACACCATGTCCTTTTGGTGTTGAGCCCACTGTGTACTGGGTACCTTTGGCACCAGTTTAGATTCTGTTCTCCCACTTCAACCCGATGGTATGATGCATTAACATCTACATGAAGATATATCTGAGAGTTTGGTATTTCCAACATAGTATAGCATATCTGTAAGATATCAAGGAGGACCTTATTTCTGGAGCAACTTGCTTAGGAGTCTTTGTTCAATGTGTCTCACTTAGTATTTGCCATGCACCTGGAAAGAATCCAGTTTTGGTTGCAACTTGACAGGTTATCAGTAAGAGCTCAAGCACATGCTGCTATCCATTATTCAGTAGGTTTGACATAGCACAGCATGTGATGGAATTCAATGTGATACCCACCCAAACAGGCAGCCAAATCAAATCCCTTCAGTAACACAAGTATTTAGTGTTTGGAGTATGCACTAAACAAAGACAAGGGAACCAAAAGCATACAAGAGGGTCTCATTCACGTTCCTGTAGAAGTATATTCACATATTGGCTTCACAAATTAAATCAGTGGTAAAATCCCTTAAAAAAGGCTTGAATTGTATGATAAGCCATTACAAGAGTGCCATAGCAACCCAACATGACCCCTTCCAGCAGTCAAAAGTGTCAGAGCCAAAAATAGCCTCCAAACATAAGAATAAAATTGAACCTCTAAAGCTTTCTGAATCAAATAGGAATCCTTCAAAATGGTAAAAACCCAAGTCACCAAACAGATATACAACACAAGAAATCACGAGTGACGAAAGCAAGACAAGAGATGCAGAGCATGTCAACATCCCTGAGAATGACAATCATGACCTAAATATGCTTGTTCAAGGTTCAACTACTTTCTGACTCAATCAGATTGGCATGATCTGCCGGCTTCTCAATATTCACATCCTCCCACTCTCCAGTTTCTGCAGCACCACATGCATCATCAGAATTCATTTGTAGCATCCAGCTATGACATTTAATTGGAAAGTAGTCATAATCTTCATCATCTATAGAGAAAATGGGTGGTCAAAATAATGATCAAAATTTAAACCTGGTATTTTCAATGTCAAAGCAACAACTGCATCATTCTCAACCTGCACAACACCAGATAATTCAGGACAGTTTGTCAGTTTGCACATTATTCCTGCATATGCTTGGAAATCTGTGACCGTGTGTGTCTCAATTCTTCGAAGTGCCACCAACTTACAATTTTACAGAAGGGTAGACACCATCCTGCTTGAAATTGGCAGGCGATATTTCTGACCTACAAGGCTATGAGGTTGGGTTTCACTTAAATTGCCATGGGGCTGATGGACAGAGGTGTCAGTCAGCTTCCAAAAATTGAAACTCATAGAGAGATCTGTTGATTTAGACCAAAGCTAGTCATAGCAACCTTCATTGGAGTGTAAGGTTATGTGGGACCTTTTGATCAGCAAGGCTCCTGTTATCATCAAGAGTAGCTTTGGTGCTGAGCAAAATGAGGCGCTGCTGATCAACTGGGAAGTCACTGAGGGTATGGAGCTTCTGCTTTGTTTCAAGAACCATTTCCGAAGGATCACAATGCAGAAAGAAAGTGGTCTTCTTGCGCTTCACTCTTATAAACATTGCCTAAATTTCCCCAACCCCCCAACCCACAATGTCCCCAGAAAGGAATACATTTACTAAGGATAACAGATACATGACAAGTTGATACTGAGAGAAATGCTTGATGCAAACACAGGCTGAATGTTAGGCTCTATTCTAACATCTTGACATCATTTTGACATGCCTTTAAAGGCTTCCAAAATGTCCTTTCAGCTACCTCCCACAAACCTCTCAACAAGGGATTGGGTGCAACATAATGTTTGGGGTTAAAAACCCAATCCTCAATTCAGGAAAGAAGATGATGAGAACAACACTGGCAATCAATTTGGCAATCCAGATAATTTTCTTTGTTGAAGTGAGGACAACTAAATCCTCAAAACTGACAGCAACACCAACTGAACACACTACTGTACTGCTCTCTCAAAACAGAAGAAAAAGCACTCTGGAATTGTATAGAGATATTTGTCACACTCAGATCTACAGTCAGAAGAACATGTAACCCTTTCCTCATCTGGCTAATGTTCTAGAAATGCAAGATCAGCATTGTGGTGTCCCGGCATTTGTTTGCCAATTTTTTTTGTTGTTGCAGATAGGTCTAAATTGAGAAAACCCTAAAAAATGAAAAGCACAGGGAAGAGGAGGAGAGCACCATCTGGAAGGCTGAAATCAGATGCACACAAGGGGCTTGCAGAGAGAGCACTCCACTTGAGAGACTTGGAAATTGAAGACAAAATCCCTGTGAAGAAGAAGATGATGTCAAGGCTATTTCTCATCACTAGAGAAAGATCCTTGTGGTCTGCAACTCAGAGGGATTAAGATTCTACCTTAAGGTTCAAGAAAACACTCACCCCTACAAGCTGTGGGATGTGAGAGATGGGATGCACAGAAGGCACTTGCTAAGAGCAGCACTCCAGCACTAGCTAAGCTTGGAAAACCAAAGCCCAAAATCCCTTCCTGTAACAAAGATGTCAAGGGCACTGCTCATCATTTACACAAAGAGAGACTCAGAAAGAGAGGTTAAGATTCTACTCGAAAGAAAACAAAAACCCTAAAAAAAGCTATGGGAAAAATCTGAGATCTGCATTCTGAAACATGTCCAGGGTTTTCGGCTTAACATCATTTCTGCACCAGCTTGAAGCATCATCACCATACCGTAACAATGATTGTAGTTGATTCTACAAATTGACTTCCGATCTTCTCCTACCTCTGATAAGTTCAAACAAAACTTCTTCCTCTGTTTTGTCTAAGAAAAACTTCCTTTCTACCACAAAGAAAGTTGACATTTGGAAAAACAAGAACAAGAAGAACAAGAAGAACAAAAAGAAGATCCTAAGAATACGTGTCCACGGGAAGGTCAAAAGAGAATGGTGAATCCAAAGACTACAACCTCAAATATTGAACCATAAGTTCAAACCTGAAATCTTCTTCAATGAATGACGAATTGCGCACCTCAAATCCGCGAGAAATTTTTGAAGAAGGAAGGAAAACCAACCGCAACACCACCTCCCTGGTTGAGTGAGTGCACCACAAAGTCGTTCTCAACTACTAGGAAGCTATAGCAATGTATTGCATATGTGAGTCGAAGAGAGACGAGACGAGCCTTCACATGAAATACGAATGCCACAAAGGAAGGATGGAGAAGATGGCTCAAGCTCCAAACCCTAGACCCTGGCTCTTCTTCTTAGTACTCTGGCTCATCCAGCATCTACAACATCCCAGAAATCCAGGCTCACCCTTGATAGTCAGATTACAGTAGTAGTAGCGATGGCAGATAAGCCTCGCGAATGGGCTTGACAACCCATCAGTCGATCATCAGTCCTGAAAGGAATGTCATCAGCGTCGACTGTAGAGAAGTCCACGAAAAACTGCGAGAAAACTGCGTCGTGGGCACGCACTGTGCCAAAGAGCTTGATCATTGTCCGGTTACTACAGAGTGTTCGTAAATGAGCTTCTTTCTTTATCTCTCATTCTCTCCAACTTTCTGTGTGTGTATGTCTCTGTGCTCACCTCCTGGGGAGTACATTTAGGGTTTCACAGCACAGTTCCTGCTAGAGAATAGACCTAGGATTTCAAAAATCAATTCATTGTGAGTTCAGAAATTAATTTGATTAGTATAAGAAACTTTCTAATCAAAGTTTTTGTCTTGGAAGAAAACAATGCCAACCCCCTTTTTAATCTCACAGAATCCAAATCATCTGGAAAAGCAAAAAGGGAGATTGATTGCATGACCTTCTTCTACTTGGCCCTTCTCTATTTCATCCAGGGACCGACCATAGCTGTTTCAACTTCAAGTGATTTAGTACTCTCTCTCTCTCTCTTAGATGCTCACTAGTAGAGAGAGAGAGAGAGAGAGAGCGATTACTAAATCACTTCAAGTTACGGGTTAAGAAGAGGATGATTCAAAAGGAAGAAAAAAAAAGTTCAAGAATCACATCCAATATAATTACTTTCTATTTGTTCACCATTTCACTTGGCACTTCGTTTGCTATGTTTATTGTATATATAATTTGTTTATTGGCATTTTGCAACATTCAATGATCATTGCCTCACCAATGGGGACTTGAACAATGCACATTATCTTTTTGCCTTAAAATCTATTAAAAAGTTTGTTCCTTTCATTTCATTTGTTGAAGCTCTTTGTGTCTTTGTTTCTCTCTTTACCTTTTTGATGTTTTCTACTGATGTTATTGAATCTTTTGAGATTGAGGTACTTTTCAAATAAGAAAACATTGGTAGCTTGTTTGTTAAGGTTTTTAAGGTTTAGGTGTCATTGATCTTCTATCATTTAAAGGTAGATGCTTTCAAAACTTGATGATTGATCCTTGTTTTGTCGAAATGTACAATCACCATGGCCCCTTTGCAAATTCCTAAAAATTTCAAGTTCAAGCCAATCTATCCTTTGCCTTCATTTCCTCAAGATGGGGTTAGTCCATCTTTTTCATCAAGATATTGTGCTTTTGTTTTTTTAATGAAATATCATTAGTGGTATTGTTTGATGAAGCTTATGAAGACCTATCTAAGGCTAATGTTAAAAAGAAAAGGAAATTATATGATGGGTCAATAAAGTTTTAAGATGTTTAAACAACATGCTTGCCATGGGCTGAATTCATGATTCATGAACAGGGTGCAATGCACTAAGTTAAATGTAAAATATGCATATTGTTAAAGAAAAAGAAAAGCTTCTAGTTCGAAGGCTAAACAACTTGTTAGAATATGTGGTCCGTAAAATATGTTTGGTGTCCTAGTGACGTGTTGATGTTGGTTCATATTATTTTAACAAGGATTCAATGTTCATGAAGGAATGTGTATCCACTATTAATTCCACCTTTTCATCCTGGACCAATTCTAGATTGAATATATCCCTTTTGATCGAAAGCAAAAATATGTGTATTTTTCTTTTGCTTAAATATGTGCATATGTTGATGAAATTTGCATAAGGCAATTATGTGTTTGTTTGTGACTTCATGGATGTTGTCAAGTTGGCCTAACAAAATTTGTTCAAGTTTTACTATGATCCTTTTCCTAAGTATGAAGATCCAATATTTTGATGATTGCAATTCTTTTCCCATTCTATCCAATGACACCTTCCCCATGAATTGGTTTTTTAATGTAAATGGTGGTGAGGAAGAAGTGTATATTACAATCTTATTTGTTAGAGGCAAATACCCTATCTATCAAACTTGCAATGATGGTTTTATTGGTTTTGAGCTTGTCACCAAGGATGTTTTCAACAAAGTTGCCACCAAAGTAAAAGATGAGCTTGAGAGGGTAGCTTGGCATCTTGTTATAGAGCTTGAACAACACTTCTTAAAAGATGAGGTTATGATAGCCCTTGTTGCAATTTATTCACAATTCATGGGCTACAAACATGTAGTTTATTCACAATCACTTAATTTTTTTGAAGGCCATTTTTTGTACCACTTGGAAGGTGGGTGATAATGGCAAAGTTATGCCAACTTTACTTTCTATTCACAACTTTGATTTGCACATTTTTTAAAAAACAATAATGGTTGATAACTTTGATGCAATCTTGTACAAAGGAATGAGCTAAACTTAGTTACTAGGCTTTGGTGCAAGATTTCTACATTTACCTCCTCAACCATAAGCTTTTAGAATACATTAAATTGGCTGAAATTTAGATTGTCCAAGTGTTTGGGTTTGATGAAAATGAATGAACTTTCATAGTATCAACTTCGTGAAGTACAAATAATGAAATCAATTGAACATTCATTCGGATTTTTACACTAGGTTCTATAGTCGGTGATTTTTTTATTTTAGAAAATTTTCATTATGACCAAACCATTGTCAAATGATAAGACGAATTGCAATATTCTATAAATGCATAGGGGATTCCAAGTTCTTGGAGGGTTGGAATTTGCAAGTGCAAGGTGGCAAATTAGATGAGGTCTTAAGATTATGCCATTATTTTGATTTGCAACTTACTTTTTTTACCAATTAAAATTTTCCTTACCTAATATAATCATTTTTAAAAATATTTTGTTCACTAGAGTGTAAATTTTTAAGGTCATGGCATAATTCTAAAATCATTGTGTATGTCTTAGAATTTAAATTTAAGGTTCTAAACTGATTTTAAACTCAATGGTATAAATCTTATTTTCTAATTGGATTTTGGGTGCAAGTAGGGCTTGAATTACAATGAGCTACACCTTTTCGAGGGTTGGGGTTCAAATCCCCTTCAAACTATTTAAGATTTAAATCTTCATCATTCAACTATGGTCCTTATTTTTACTACTAGGTAGATTAATTTGTCAATTAATTCCTTCCATCCATATGCAAGCGTAAAGTTTGTTTTTCTTTGGAAACTTGTAACTTGGGACTTTAATGTATAAGTGGTCACTAGTTAGGCTTACTAGAGTCTAGGGTTATTTGCTTGTTTGAGCTTCTATTTGGTGCTACAAGTCACCAAATCTCCTTCCTCTCTCTACAATAACTTTGTAGTCAAATGCACTCCCTTGTAAACCCACATTTCGCCAATATTTTTGATCTCACTTATTATGGTTATAGCCAATCTGCAAACATTTGGAAGGACAATTCACTAACATAGTCACTTTTTAAAATTAAAATTTGACGGGGCAGCTCCAACTGAAAAGAAAAGAAAAATGTCAACTATGCTAAGTTGACTTTGAGTTGTGTAGCCACATTTGCAACTAGCTGGACTTGAAAAAAAAAACACTGATCGCCACTCTGGCTACAAACAAAAATTCATATGCTCGATGGAGCCTGGAAGGTGAAAGGAGTGGAATTTCACCGTTGGAAAGGAGAAAGAGGAGTGTGGGGGGATGGTGCGGCATGGTTGATTGCACTTCTTCAGTGTGCAGGCAGAAAAGCCATGTGTACCTCCTCATCAGCCAAGATGCTCCGGAGTCCCCGTACGTATACAGTTGAGCTAGATGCTTTATGACTTGTTTGGACTCTGGAGTGTGGACCCTGAACACCGCTGCCATCCGGATAGCGTTCAAGTAATGGAAAATGGAACGCATCAGTCGTTTTTTTGTCTGATAGAAGGTCGCTCTTCTTCCCCTTGCAGAGCACAGCACCTAAGTGGAGACAGTGATGCAAGTGCAATCGTTTAGTTTAGGAATTTTTGACGTCTTCCTCCCCTCACAGAGTAGGCCATGCAAGGACAATTGCCTCCTTTTGGAGAAGGCGTTTCCAGACGTTCATAGTAAAATCCTAAGACCCTGCCCCACGGCAGCATTTACATACCCCTGAAAACTACTTTTTGGATGAAGATTTGGAGAAAACAAACTTTGAAACTGCTTGGGGCCTGGAAAAGTGCACATGCTACCGGGCCCCTCCTAGAGTGCCAGCAGTGGAAAATGACTCTTTCTCACCAATGTATGACTGTTTCTCATTGGCCAACTACAATGATTGGCCCTAGAGGAGGGCGAAATTTTGCCCCAGTCCATTCAAACCGAAAAAAAAAAAAACACTGTCCAGCACTTCTTTGCTGAATAGTTAATTATTTTCTTTAAAAAAATTTGGCAATCTCAAATTTAATTTTTCAGGATTTCAACGATTGAGGAATAAATATGCAAAGTACACCTTGTGTCATATACTACAACAGTAAACCAATGGGAGTTTGATTCTCAACAATTTCAGCAAATATCAATAAAATTCTCAATCTGCCCCAAGTTAGTAATAAATTATGGCCTTGTATTGGCCCCAAGGCAGAAAAAAGGATATCATCAAAGTTGGGAGGCCAATTTGCAACCCCTGGGGACAATGTTCCAGCATTTATTAATATCCTGACGTCAATGTTCTAGCATTTATTACTAACTTGACCCCAAGTTTTTTGGCCCTAACACCTAGTGTAAAGCGGGCCTAAGTACAATGACATGACTAAAGAAAGGGGGTGCTAGTCTCTAGAGAGTCAAGCTATTCCGGCCTCTCCAGAGTCCAACATCCCAGTCAAACTTTGAGACCAATCTATGTTTGTTGGGCCCAGTCCCTGTGGGGACAGGGACTATCGCATTGGATCCAACTTTTGGAAGTTTTACCTTAGAACCAGTGTCACATTAGGCGAACCGGTTTCTTTGGTGAAAGTGTTTAGACTGGAATGGATTGTTTTGGTGTTCAGAGCGTGGACCCAATAGGTAGATGTACAACATATTGTCTATTGGCAGGGCCAGCGTGTTTGTGACTGATGCCTTGATTTTGTGTGCATCAAGTATTCATAGGTTGTAGACACAACTCTCACACTGCTCATTGAGGGACATTATCTAGGCCCCACCAAGCAGTGTCTGGCGCCCTTTCTGGGCCTGACATTGCAGCCGTGTGGAGAATCGTGTGGTTCTACTGCAGGGTTTGACTTTGCGACTGTGGAAGTTATACAAATAGAAAAGAAATCAAACCGCTCTGGTGATTCAATCTATGCCAGTGGTCTGTAGCATGTTCTGGTCCTGAAATGTTAGGATTTCAAACCCGCTAAGTTGCTGCAAATCAGAAGTTCGTCCTTAAGTACTCCTTAGGCAACAAAAAAACTAGTCATCTCCTCAATATTTATTGTCGCACTTGTCAGCACCAACACATCTCTCACATCTCTGCCTTCATTTCATAACCTCAATGTTCTGCAAACCAAACAACCTCAACTGTAGGAAGAGCCTTCGCCATCCCTATGCCAACCCCATGGCGGCCACAGTGAACCAGCACACACCAGTGCACCGTCCACTGGATGGATGCCGGTTATTACTCAGTTATGGATGAACCTTGACTGAGTTAATATTTGGTTTCACCTTGGTAACCAATTCTGTAGGAAATAGCTCTCATATATAGGTAAATAGGTAGGAAAATGGTTTACACATCGGTAATGACTGTTTTTACTACCTTTCTACTAACAGCCTGCTTGTGGGTAGGTAGGAAAAAAAAAGGATCTGAGCTAACAACCATGGTTGGAACCCAACAGAAAGTTGTTTCCTGACCACTTACCATTCATCTTTGATGGTGTGCTGGTGGGGTGCTGGTTCGCTTTGGCCCCCCATGGCATCAAAAAACCTCATGAAATAACATGTTAGATTTGCAAGAATTTTTTCACCAATCATTCCAATAATGCAAATCATATAATAATTCCAAAAAAATTACCTAAAACAAATACATACCAAAGAGCTCAAATTGAGCTTTGATTTGTATGAAATAATAAGATCTGAGGTTGTAGATGCTTCCAACACATGTACAACTCTATGCGTATGAGACAAAGGATAAATAATTAAAAGAAATTTGAAATCTCCATATATAATGAATGGATTTGATAGAGTTGAATTAGCCTTTGACATTGTGCAAGAATTTTGTGTGGGAGATTGATATTGAAGCATGTGTGTGTGGTCCTTGCACTACAACATAACTTGTCTTTTGTGATTGAATTTTAGTTAAAAAAACACCTTGGACAAGATGATGCTACAGTAAAAGAAAAAGAAAAAAAGACCATTTGTTTTCAACAAGCAAAACGTAGCACATTAATGATTTTGGACATGATGAAATGACTAGTTGTGTCCATTGTGTCATGCCCATCTTGATTGACATACTAGTTTTTTTTTATCATGCATATTTTGATTAAAAACTAGCAAGTGCTATTTGATGTAGATTGTCTATTTTGATTTTGATTTTAAAGTTATATATTGAACAAAAATTTGAATTAAAATTTTGTGACCAACCAATGAGGCTACCTTTGGTTGTAAAATGTAAAATATAGGTCCCCATGTACCCCCACCTAAGTTACCTACCTTTCATGTATTATTATTATTTGTCACATCATCATGATTATTTTTAATCATGTAAGTTGATCATGATATGTGCAAAGTGAGGTTTGAACCTTCTTCTCTTGGCAACAATGTAAGGTCTTAACCATCCAACCACCACTTCACATGATGACAAATAATGTCATTGCAAAAAGTATATAAACATACATATTTTGAATTTCACACATTATAACACTATTATCCACCCCATTAAAATTTCAATGTCAACATAGGTATAAATTTACATACCTTCCTAACTACCTACTTACTATTTATCACCTACATACCTACCTACCTACCTACCAATCACCAATTACCTACCTATTTACCTATATGCCTAATTACAACTTACTACCTAATTTCAATTTGAAAATCTTACACATGCACTGACCTAAATCTAGCACATGTAATATGTTGGATGCCATGTTGCTATTGGGGTGACTAAAATTAATCACATTACCATGTACCTACCACCACGTAGGCAATTGGAGCGATTAAATTTTGTCACATTACTATGTGCATTACTACAACATAAGCATTGTGTAGTCCACGTCTAAATGGCAATGTCCAATATGACTAAAAGGTGTACTACACCTAGTCATATCAAATAACCTAATCAGGTAGAAGGGACCAAAGAGGATAAAAAATATTTCTTCTAGTCGTTTAGACAAGTAAACTTTACAAATTAGTCGTTGTAGTCATGATTTAAGAGGTGTAAAAGGCATGGTTTTGTTGTAGTGTTGGCATTCAAACATGCATGCTAGAAGGGAAATTAAAATTACATGCATAATTGATCGAAATGTTTGGTGCTTAATAACAACGGATGCAAGACAAATGCATTGAAATAAGTGCCATTGGGTTTACATATTAAGCTTTTTTGGACCTAAGGGAATCATGGTTTTGGTTGTGGTATTTCAATTATTAATGTACACCCTATGGACCTTAAAAGTGAAATAGGTTCTCCCCACCTTAATCATTTTGCTTTGCTTAAAATTAATATGTCATTATAATGTCACTATGTAATTATCATATTTCATTATTAATAATTTAGTACATTAACTAGGTTTTTTTAATGTTGTTCCTTTAAATAATTTAAGCTATTTTTGGTTAGTTTAGGTTATTCCAACCTAATTAGATTATTTTTTATTATTCTAAACTACTTCACCTTAGGTTATCTTAAGCCATTGTTAAATATTCTAAGCTAATTCATTATATGTTATTATAATTTATTCCACCTTAGGGCCAAAGTTATTTTAGGTCATTCTAACCAAGGCTAGTTTTGGCTATGCTAAACTATTCCATCAAGCTAGGTTATTATAAATTATATTCCTTATAATAACTTAAGATTATAACTTTAAATAACATATGATAAAATAGTTTATAATCATTTAAAGTGAAATAACTTATAATATTTGAGTTTGGAATAATTTAGGTTATAATAACCTAAAATAGCTTTGAGTGAATTAGCCAAAAATAACCTTACATATAATAACCTAAAATAATAAAAAAAACCTAAGGTGGAATAACTTAAAATGGGTTAATTTAAAATAACTAAAAATAATTTAGAATATCTTATGGTGGAATAATCTAAAATATCTTAGGGTAGAATAGTCTGAAGTAACATAAAGGTAAATAACTTAAAATTAATCAAGAAAGATTTAGGGTATAATATCCTAGGATTAGTTTAAAATCCTAGCCTATGGGGCAATATCATCCTAAAATAAACCAAAAAAATATGCCAATGCAAATGCAAATAAATTGTCAACTTTGGACGATAAAAAATAGGAAAGATACTTTGAATATTAATGTTTAAACTAAATGAGCATAAGTAATATGACATGAAGAAACTTTCAAAAACTTAAGATGTTATGTTTACTTTTTTTCCAACCTACTTTCTTTCATTTTTTTTGATTTAGTGTTGATGTCCCATTTTGCACAAATAAACATAAAGTATAATTGTGACCTTTCATTTTTGAAATTTATTATTTTGTTTCCTTCATAAATAAACATGTTTTACCATGTTACAAACACAAAATGCATTTATAATTGAATTGAAAAATAGGTTTGTAGTGCTTTAGACATACGTAAGGAAAAACTTACTTTTGAAGGGTTTAACATTGTCATAATTGGAATATTGACGTTCCAAAAAAGTTACCAATATCCATGATGGCTTAAACATTAATAAAAATATCATTAGAATATTATGATTTAGAAAAATATTAGATATAAATTGCAATAAAAAATAGGGCAAATAATAATAAAATTTCAAATGACCATATATGGTTTATTTAATATGGAAAATACATCCCAAAATCTATAACTTTGGTAAAAGGTTTAAAATTGAAAACTACAAATTTTGCTTTCCACCTACATTTACTTTTGGAATAAGTATCACCAATTGATTTACTTTAACATGCTTGTACCCTATGGTAACTTTAAAAAAAAGGTATTATACATTAACTTAGAAATAGTTTAAAACTTATAACATAAAAACCGAGCCTATGGTAGTTTACACATAAGTTAAGAAAATATTGTGAGTAATAATATATGATGACAAATCATTTCACTTATTGAAATAGTAGTCCAATGGTTGAGAACTTGATATTTAAGTATGAAGGTGAAGGGAGGTGAAGGGTTCAAGTTTTCACATGTGCACTTTTAAAATGGAGGTGAAACACTATGAGAAAAAAAGGTGTTTTACACCAACCTTGTAACTCAATTTTTGAGTTGCATTGAACATTTGCAATTCATTATATTTATACGCCATGAATGCTAATAGACAAGTTGCATGAGTTGCAAAGTTGCAACTCATTGTATATATGGTGTAACTCATTGTAATTAAAGTACAACTTTGTCAAAACAATTCATTTCAATTACTATGCAACTTCATTATAATTGCATCTATGATGTCATATTATTACATATATTATGACATCATTAATTGTCATCCATTCATTAAGATCTAACATGTCACACTATGAAGAAGTTAGAACATGAAAATCCTTTTTTTTTTTTGAAATATTGATTTTCAGCATTCATTATGATTGTTAAAGATGGTTTGGGATTATGACACGTGGCATAATTGAAAATTTCCACATGGCATATTAATTATATTTTGAAAAAAAAGAAATAAATATTTATTTTAATAGTTAGTAGGTTGTACATAATCATAGGTTGGTAGGTCTTAGGACATTTATACCTATGTATTTACTTAGGATCTACCTACTTACTTACCTAGGTAGATAAGTAGGTAGGAAAACACAAGACTAAGTGAATTAAAGAATAACCATAAAAATATTTATTTCATGTTTTGCCTTTAGGGTTAAGCTTTTATGAGCTCATTTCAACATGGCATGTGTATTTTGAAGTGAGAATGCAAGAAAAGACACCTCCTTAATATAGTTTGTGAATTGAAATATTGAAAACAAAACATATGGATTAAATTTTTTAGTTGCAACCTAGTCACAAATGAATTGCAACTACAAAAAAAAATTCCAACATGCTTTATGTTTGATTTTTAATTTTGTAATGAACCTAAATTTTATAATTAATCATTTGACATAATAATTTGAAATAAAAATCTGATAATTAATTAACTAGATTGTTTATTTGAATTATTTAATATAAATCAGATAATTAATTATTAGATATTATTAGATATTATATTATATTATATATTAATCTTTATTACCTGAATTAACTGACAAAATGATTATTTAAGTTTGATTATGAATTCATATGAATAGTGTATTATTTATTTTAATTAATTAATTTTTAATAATTGAATAGAATATAGAACACCAATTATCTATTTAATTATTCAAAAAATTCATTATGAAATATTAAATAATAAACATGAATTTGAAAAAACATCAAGATATATAGAAACATATCCATATGTACATGTTTATTGAATTTCTAATAAAATATATACTTTATTTTTAATTTCAATTCAAAAGTAGATTTTCACCCTCCTTGAAATTTTATAGTTTGATATGTATGTATCCCAACATGATATTATGAGTTGCAGTGGAAAATAATATTATTAATACAAAAATTGAACACCAATCACAAAAAATAAGACTATAGTGTTTATTATAGTATTTAAAAATTAATTATTTGAATTAATTAATTTCATAATTTTTTTGAACTAGATTATTTAATTCAGATTAAGGGCTAATTACTTTATCTAATTTCTAATTCATAGTAATTAAGTAAATTAAGCAATAGATTAATATTGAATATTGAATAAATTATTTTTAAATATTATATATTAAATATGCCATATGATGCAACCATTGTAGGTGCCAAGGACCTATTCACAAAAAAATCAACTATTATCAATTCTGCATTTGTTCATGTAACCTAGAAAAATTCTAGGTGTATGAACTTGAATACCTTGAAGTACCTCAAATATAAATATTTTTAATATAATTCATGTAGCATTGGGATCCAATTTGAATTTTACAAATTCATACTCTATATGGAAAGTGAACTAGTATTATTTTATTAGTAGCAAATAATGGCATGATAATGGCCATCCAGTTGTAAAACAATGCCAATATTGTGGCACCATAGTGACACATATATATTTAACAACTAGTGGCATCTGGGTGGTCACGTAGTGGCATAGTTATAACACATTAATGGTATAGTAATGAAAACTAATAGTACAATAATGGCCATTTTATAGCAACATAGTGGCCAATTAGTGGCATGAACAAATTTCATAGTTGAAAACCAATTATGAAGTTTGTACCTCATGGACAATGGGAATGCAAGCACATGGTGTAATCGCACATATTAAAACTATTACACATTAGTTGTAGAAAAGTTGTTCAATGTGTAGGTTGTCTTTAATATTCCTAACTTAGTTTCATGTTACAACCACATTATAATTGTTAAAAAAATCAACCATAGTTGATTACATGCATAAATATGGTGTGTATAAATTATGATATTATGAAACACATTTAGAACTATAGTGCAACTACCAAACAATTAACTTATTTTTTAATATGAAAACTTATTTATTAAATCATTGTATTTATAAAGTGTAATTGCATGGAAGTTACACTTTGGGGGACATAGTTGTACTTGAGTGGTTTTAAAGTTTAATTGCATTGCAATGTGGTTTTTGCAAACATGATTTTTCATAGTGAAGGAGGTGAACGGTTCAAACTTTCACATTTGCATTTTAAGTTGGTGGGTTAAATGGTTTGGGTTAGCTTAGGTTGTTAGGTGCCTAATTTAAGTTAGGTTTTTAGATGGTGAACTTTAGTTGCCTAGCTCTAGCCCCCTAGCTTAAATGGCTAAGTGCATAGCCTAGGTTTTTAACCTAATTTAGTTATGAATTAAAAAGTTAGTCTAATGGATTAGTTATTAGTGTATTTGATTAACTATTAGTGAATTCATTTGTTTGTAGCAATTGGTCCCTATTCATTAGGGGCTAACCATTTTTGCCATTGTAAATTTGTTCAAGTCATTCAAAATCCAGTGAAACATAAAGTGAATTTAGACACATATTGATGTAACGAGCCCTTTCAAAAATAAAAATTAAGCCACCTTTTAAATTAGTATTTGAACATATTGAGAGCAAATTGAAAAGTTTCAATTTCAAATTTCATGTTTGCTTTGTATTTAATTTTTTAAAATTAATTTGGAATCGAAAATATCCTAATGGAATGGAAGTTCATCCAGAATATCATGATTGCTAGAATGGACATGCATGGGTGCTATGGCCTTTGATAATGACCTTGACATCCCTTTAGACACCCCTTGAACAAAAATAACAAGGATTGTGCTAGGAGGTAAGTTTAGAGCATAGTTTGAATTTGGAACAGGCTCTTCTCAAAGCCATAAGTCAAAAGAGATGGAGAAGGAGGGAATGGGAAAAAGGTGGGGAGGCTAGGCAGCTCATGAGAAAGAAAAATGAGTTCAAATCTAACATTTATTGGGCTTAATATGCCCACTAAGAGGCCTCACTCAAAAAGGTGAAAGTACCACTGTGGGTGCTGGTTCACCCTGGCCCTCAAATTCATGGCAACGACAAGAAATGAAATAGAAAACCTAGATGTCTATCCTTGTGATTGAGATTAAAGGTTCCTCCCTTTCTCAGGGAAATCAAAACTTTAAATTTGTGTTCAGCTCAACATGGAGATCATTTCTAAAGTGAGTTATTCTCTCATTTTAAACAAATTGAACTCAATGATGTTGATTTTCAAATTTCTGTTCAATATCTTTTAAGGTCTAGAGCTTCTAGACTTGCAACTTATGTGGGCAAGCTGCAGCACCATTAGATCCACTTTGTCAAGTTCCAAGTCATGAATTCTTGAGACCTTATTAGTTGGTCACTTATGGAAAAAAGAACATGGGCCTCGGATACAAGTGATTGAATACATCTTGCCAAGTAGTTGAAGGTAGTTTAAGTCAAAATACCAGTGGTTGATGAGTTATATAATAGAGTTATCCGTAAAGCAAAACTAACACAGGACCGGAACCCTGAGTTTGGTCATACACAGGGTGAGATTTTTAAAAAAACATGAAAAAAGTACATCTCCATTCAAGGGAGGGGTGAAACTCAGAAAATCATCAATTTCGGTGGTAAACTGAGTTTCATCCCTGTATTTCATTTTTCTTGTGCGCCTCCACTGCTGCCACATGTTTTTCACTGCTCCTACCTGTACAACTACTATAATTAGTCTCCAACCTTGTGCATTAGAGCATTTCGTACTGAGTTGCAGCATTTCTATACTGAGATTTAATAGAATGTCTTTACTTTGTGGATACCACTGAAAGAGGGGATAGGGGGTGAAAGGAGGCCCAAAGACAGGGTGAAGACAGGGTTGTTTTGTGGATAACTCTAATAAGTCGGAGAACTGATTCACGTGATCTTCAAAGGGTTGCAAGTGGCAAGCCTATTTGTCAGAGCTGCTATTTATTTTGTGCTGTTATCCATAACTCATACGCTTTCCTCACCATATTGTTTTCACTTTCAAAAGATAATCCTCTGGACGAAAAAGAAGTCACCAGGCCATGCTGCAATCACACCAGTTTTAGGAGCAATCATGCTGGTGTAAAAAGCACCCATTGATTGATGAGACACATGGGTCCTTTGTGATTTTGAGTATCCAGACTCCACGCCAGCTGTGGGTAGGTATATCAATTTTAATATATCAGCTGGATAAGAGTAATTAACAATACACTAAATTTTTAATTTAGGTTTACAAATTTAAGCTTTAAAATTTTTAACTGAGAAAGGGTATATAGTAGCGATCTTTTTTTTTTCAAGTTTCAGATGTTGTATTTGTCTAAATAGTAAAAAAAAAACTAGTTATTGCTACCAAACTAAAGGCAGAGTCCAAATGTGTTTAAATTTTTTCAAAAAAAAATTTCCCGCAAAATTTAGCGTTCTTTTTTCTCTGAAATATGGGAATATTGTGATAAAGTATTCCCTATTTAATTTTACTTGTTGCATTTTGGTGAAATTTTGCACACACAAAAACCGTGGTATATAGGCTTTGCAAATTATCAATTTGGATGTAAGGGTAGTGGTAGATATAATTTCACCATTTACCCTATGCATATTACATAGAATGCATATGGTAGTAATATCTAAAGGGCTTCCAAACAGCATATGATAAGAATTTTGTCGAACAAGATAATTAATCTTATGAAGAAATGTAAAATGCCAAAAGAAAAAATGTTCAATCACTAGTCACAAAAAATCGAACAAATCCATCACAACCCCATGCATTGCAAAATATGAGAATGCATATATGCTATATAATGATTTTTGGCATATACTCTTTTTTTAAACCGTTTCAAGACAATTACCCTCCCCTGGGTAAGGGTAAACCTCAACTATTTATTAGCCTAGTGAGAAAAAGACAGGGTACATCTGAAATAATTACCAACTAGGTATTGGGTAGTTACACCAGTAACATAAAATCGTACTAGACAGGTAGGATATTTAAAAAGGTGACCCAAAAAATTTACCAGCCAGGTGGCATATGTATTTAGCTTGTTATATACCCATGGGTATATCAGAATGAACGATTTACCAGCACAAAATTGATTCACGCCACAGTTGGGAAGGTATGTGATTCGTTAAATAGCCGCCGGGTTAAAAAAATATCTCAGAGTTGGAGAGACATCAATTTGGGGAGTGCACTTTCAAGAACCTAGAGCAAAGAACCGTTGGTTTGGAATATTTGAAAAACCTCCAAAGAATAGGCAGATTCTAGTAATGAATGAACACAGGGTGGGTATTTGGTTTATACTGGCACATCTTCTCCTATTTTTGATAACCGCCCAACGCTGGTCCACCGTCCATGCCGATTCACAAATGAGGGGAAGGACATGTGATCAACAAGTTAAGCAAGCAATCGGAAACAAGGAACCATTACAGTGTGCACACACTCATGCTTAATTGAGGGTTGCCACTAGTCTCTTGACAGCTTCAAGCACAGGTTAAGAAACTTCAATTATTGGGCCAAATCCGGTTCCCTGTGACAAGGTTAAGAGGATGCAAAAGCATTTAGGCTAATTGGGTTTTGGTTTATCTGGATTGTCATCACACAAAGAGTACTCTTCCCAGGTCCTCTGGAGGCTGGACTAATCATCAATTTCTGAGACAGTCGTCCCCTTTTGAAAACGATTTGATTTGTGGAAAGAGATCGGTCACAGTACCTGCAAAAATTGTGTGTGTGTACTCCACTTTCTCATTGTTCTTATCCTATTTTTATGCTTTGCTGTCTGTTGTGATGCCCCTTTGCTTGTCCCTTCCTCTCTCATGTCATTGAGTTCCTTACCCCACCCCCATTCTTAACTCGTAGCTATTTGTGCATCTCATGACACACAAAGTTATCATGAATTTGTTTTGAACCGTTTGAACTTGACTCGCTAACTAAATCTAAACTTGTTAAGATGAGGCTAGGAGTCTCATTGTGGACTCCCAAAATTTCAAGGCCTTGATGCCCTTGGCCCCCAACTATCTCATGACCTGATTGGAACAATAGTCTTTCCTTGGGCAGCCTATGTTGTCCCATAAGGAAATGCAAGACAACACCAAGTTGCCCCCAAAGGATTTATTTGGGCGACATCAAAGTGCTTAATCACAAGTTGTCCCAAAGGGTTTATTTGGGTGACATCAAAGTGCTTAATCACAAGTTGTCCCAAAGGGTTTATTTGGGTGACATCAAAGGGCTTAATCACAAGTTGTCTTAAGTGAACAAGCCTTCACTTGTTTGGAATAGTTCTGATCTTGATCCTCGCAAACTGGTCCTATAAAGCGAATTGAGGAGTCGAACCGCAATCCACAAGCATAGACTCTCATGTCACCATGGTGGTCTCAACCAATGTTGTTTTGTTATTTAGTTTTAAAACAAACCTTGAGATATCAACATAACAATTTTTTATTTTAAAACAAGAATAAGGATATGTATTTTTTAAATTCAAGAAATCGATTGCGTAGATGGTTATGTATGCAACCATTTTAATTTCCCTTTGCGGGTTATGAATGAAACGATTTTCAAATGCCGATAGATTATAGATATGTATATGGTCCAATTATGAATAAACCCGTTTTCAAATGCTGACAAACTATAAATATGTATATGGTAAAGTTATGAATGAACCAATTTTCAAATGCCGATAAATTGTAGATATGTATATGGTCCAGTTATGAATGAACTAAAATTCAAATGTTGATAAACTATAGATATGTATGGAACATATGAATATTACACAAAAACTTACAAGTGTAGGAAAACAAACACCTTACCAATTCACCCTACAAATCGAAGTAACTTGTGGGGGAATTGAACCCCAATTCTTGAAACAAGAACTCTATCCACTACAACACAAGTTGCCTGAAAAAAAAAAAAAAAACAAAAACCACCCCAACACCCAAAATCTAAAAGCTCAAGATAATATCAAAAGTTTGAACAACAACATATGATGTTGGTGAAGAGTGGTGTGAAGTCCATAATCCATACATAAAACTTGCACGCAACAACTAAAATCAATCACAATGATGAAAAAAATCAAAGTGCAAGTTTTGACTTTAAAAAATGACAACAAAATAAAATACCCATTTGACTTACTTAATCATCATCAACCTCGAGCTATTGAAAAAGATCAATTTCTTCAATCAAATCATAATTTTCTTCAGCTAGAGCACATTCAACTTTCATATAATCATTAAGAGCAATAGTAGGTGTGCAATTCAACTATGGATCATCATGTCAATTTTTTATAATCATGATTATCTGGTCTAGATTTTCCATTTACAGGTGACAACATCATAAGGCTATCAACATACCAATAAGCTAAAAACATGCTCGGTTTCAATTTGGAACCTTAGAATTCCAAGGATTTACTTGGTTAGAAAGCCAACATTTGAAAACTAGTTTTCATGGCACTACCACTAAAACAAAGGATCTGCACATGTAGATGCAAGGATAGATAACCTCTTAAATAAAGAAAATTTTCCAAGTATAAGAACACAAGACAATTTTTCCATGGATGCTCTAACACCAAACATATTACCTTCTTCTTTTTCAAATTGAGAATTGGGCACATTAGTAGTAGCTACACATGTTCAGGAAGTAGGATTCAATCAATCAAAACAAGCCATAAATAGTGGAATCATTGTTTTGCATCATATTCAGAAGCAAGACAAATTGCTACACCATGGGACACATGATTTTCTACAATTTGTAGAAATTTGAAATGAAGATCCAACATAATGGCAAGCCTATTGTGAACATTATGGGGATTAAATGTTTTCAAAAACAAGAAGAAAGGTCTTATCACCTTAATGACTTCTTGCCATAATTTTTTTGCAAGGTGAAGAGCTCTAAATCAATTTCATCCATAATTTCAAACCCATCACCGAGTCTTGGATAACTTTAAATTCCATGTTGAATGAAATATTAGTAGTAGTAATCAAAGCATCTGATAGGATCCAATGCCCTTTTGATTGATTCATCACACATGCATTCATAACAGGGTTCAAACAAGAAGTAATTACCTTTGCAATAGCCCAAACTTGGGCCTTAGGAATTCACTGATGTAATGTCATTGTCTTCTACATGCCATAACAAAGAAGGATGGCTTTTTGAGTTCAAGACATTTTGCAAACATAATGATTTTGCTTGTAATCTTGTTTTGACAAGTGTTTTGAGCTTGCAAGGCGACAACCCACTTTTAACACAAGCTTTCTCCTACTCTTGCCTCCCCTTCTTAATTTTTTTCCAAGTAATTGTTTTTTATAAACCTACTTGGGCATCTTTCACACACTTATACCTTGCAAATGATTCCATCAAAACCATATTGTGCTCAATAGGAGGGTTAAAAAAACACCTTATTCATTTTGCTACAAGGTCCAGGGACTAAATCACACATTGTATCTTCTGAAATGAAGGTGTTCAATGTTGTTAAACAAATGCCTTATTATCTAAGGTAGCTGAATTGAACCTTCCTTTTCACCAAACAATAGTTCCTTGATGTAATGAAGTTTTTTCTTGGTCAAAGCCATATCCAACAAGAGACAAAATAATTAAGAGATTTACTTCCCAAGTTAGGGAAACACTCATAAAAGGATTGATGGATATTAACTCAAATTTTTGTTATAAGTCCCAAAAAATGTTATCATAAAACATATGAATTGAACGGTCACTCTAAAATCCATGCATGGTTAGTATTGCAATAGATAAGAAGTAAATTAACAACATCTACAAAAGTTTAACAATGAGTACTGCATCAACGAAAAATGGTTATGGTCAAGCAAGATTCTAAGGTGTAGTCAAAATTAAATGAGCCAAAAAGCATGTTGGGCGATTGTTAAAACTTTATAAAAATTGTAATTTTGCTAGATATATTTTTGTGATGCCTTGTTAATCATGGATGTAGTGCAAAATGACTAATATGAACGTTGAAGAATTCAAAATAAAAATTCAAAAAAAATATTTTGGGTTGGTTTTAATAAAACACCTTTGAACATGAACAACATTTGCATCAAAAGTAATCAATTTTTTTAATTACTAAGTTAAAGACTATCTTTATAAAGAAATTTTGATGAGAAAAAAATTGAAATGATGTTAATTGATAATTCACACTCAAAAAGGACTCACAATTTGAAAGTTGTGAAATTTTTTAAAAATTAAAATTAAAAATCTATTGAACAAAATTTTAGAATTTCAAAAGTCCTTTACCACATAAATGGGATGTAATTTACATAACATCTAAAACAAAGTTGTATTTTATGAAAAAATAAAATAAAACATTAAATAATTATCATATTTTCATACAATTTGAAATTAGGATAATTTTTCAGAACACAACGTAAAATTTTGTAGAATCTATACATTTTTTAACAAAATTTAGTTATTCATGAAAAGTTAATATAAAAATGTGATGTATTGAAAAACTTATATGTATTTTTAGTAATATATTGCAAAATATTTCACCCCAAAAGTTTTTTCTATGAGAAAGTGAAAATGACCACAAAAAGGACTTTAGTCCTTAAATCCTTCGTCATCATTGGCTCATTTGATTGTGATTGCATCTTCTACCAACTAATATTCAACCACCCACACAATTTGTAAACATGGTAATACCATAAGAACCAAATTGTAGTTTGATGCATATAAAAGAAGTTTTTTTGCCTAGATTCTCACTATATATAGGACATTAATTAATCATGAATGTCCAACACCCCAAAAGCCATTGCATTTTCATTCAATATTTTTATTTTTAAATTGCAAATGCAAACAACATGAAGTGGATTACTATATGTTGCTTTGGCCTATCTTAGGAAAAGTTAAATCATAAATCCAAAATCTCCACAATAAAAGTGAAAAAAAATTGCTTTATTGGGGGGCTAGTGGGCAAAAGAATACCTCACTTCATTATTGGCAATTAATGCAGCAAGTTCATCCGTATTCACTTTGCCATCCTTGTTAGTGTTAGCCTTGTTAAAATTTTCTTGAAGCTACATCTTCATCAAAATATCAACAAAAAAATTCACATTAATAGATCCAGGAAAAGAACACATCATCATGAACTTCATATCGGGTTGTTACAAGGACCAACTCAAGGATAAATCAATCATACACATACAAAGGTATGTATATGACAAAAGGTCTACACACAAAATTTCTATATATTTAGGCATGGACCCACTTTAGAACTATATTATGAACAATTATGCTTTATAAATGAGCACGTGAAATAATAATTGCAACAATCACTACTAAAATTCCTATTTTTTCAAACTAACCAAGTTGACTAGATGGGTCATTTTGATTAGAGGATGTGTATTTTTTACTAGAGGCCAAGGGCTTGAAAGACAATTGGTATCTTTTGGTTAATCAATTTGACTATGATGACCGATTTGACAATTAATCAAATTGGACATCTAGTTAAATTGGACTTTCAAATACCACCTAGTCAAATTAGTTAGTGGTTTAGTCAATAAGACCACCCAATCTAGTCAAATTCATAAGTGCCTTAGTTAATAAAGCCACTTATTATATTCAATCAATAGGGCTAATTAAGTAGGCATGGTAAAAACAACCAATGGCTTAATCAAAAGGGCCAATTACAAATTCCAATATTAACTAATCATAATTAAATAAATTATGGTTAAACTGTATATATATAGTTTATTTAACCATGGTAAATTTAACAATAGTTGGTTTGATCTTAGTAAGTTTAGCCATGATAATTAATTTAACATATTTAAGTATACCATTATTAGTTGGGCCATTGTTGGTTTCGCCATAATTATTTTAAACATTTTTATTTTATCCATAATTATTTCATTCATGTTTATTTTAGCCAAAATTAACTTTTGCATAATTGGTTTTGCCATAAAAATGCATTCATTAATTAATTTAACCATATTAATTTTATTAATGGTTAGTTTAACCAAATTTATTTATTCATGGTTAGCTTAATCATTTCTAATTTAGCCATGGTTAATTTTGTCATAATTATTTTAAGCATTTAAATTTCATCCATAATTCATTCATTCATGTTTATTTTAGCCATAATGAATTTATGCATAGTTTGTTTACCCATAAAATATTTATTAATTGGTTAATTTAACCATATTAATTTTATTCATTGGTTAGTTTAACCATATTAACTTTATTCATGGTTAGTTTAATCATTTTTAATTTAACCATTCCTAGTTTAGCCATGATTGATTTAATCATAAAATATTTATTCATTACTTAATTTAATCATTTAAAATTTAGCCATGGTTGGTTTAACCATAAAATATTTATTCATTAGTTATTTTAGCTATTTTAAATTTAACCATGGTTGGTTTAATATTTATTCAGTGGTTAATTTGGCCATGGTTGGTTTAACCATAAAATATTTATTCATTGATTAGTTTTACCATATTTATTTTACTCATGGTTATTTTTTCCATAATTATTTTTATTTTTGTTGGTTTAGCCATTATTAATTTAATAATCATTAATTTTCCCATAATTACTTTAGTTGTGGTTGGTTTAGGGATTATTATTTTAACCAATCATTGGTTTTTTCATAATTAATTTTTCCTAAGTTAAATTAACCACATATTTAACTTATGTAATGTAAATATGTGGCTAAATATCCTATATGCAAGTAGTTTATATGTATGTGTATTTATTTATATATATCATATGTATGCTCCACCTATTTCCCTATACTTTAACCTATATGTAACTTAATTATATAAACTAATGTAAGCCATTTATATACCTATGATAAATTATTAGTTACTAAACTAGTTATTTACTTAAAATACACTAATGAAATAATTAAATAGTTAAATATTAATTATTACAAATACATTGTTGATAATATATAATGAATTAGGTCAAAATTGTAAGGATTAAATACATTTTGGTTGTAATTATTAATTTTAATTAAATAATTAGACATTAACTATTACTGATTTTTATTTTAACTCAGTTAACATACATATTTACCTACCTCTTTATTTATTTATTTACTTTATTTATTTATCTTATGTAGTTATTTAGGAATAATGTTGTGTGAACTAAAAGGCTTTAGTGTTGTTTAGACATGAAAATTTTTCTCCCTCCCAAAAATTTGTCCCATATTGTTTATCATCCTTTCCAAATGATGAGCAATATAAGTAGATGCACCATAAGCATCCAAAACATAAGAAATGTTTTTAACAAGGTCATTTGGGATTGCATAACCTATATGGCCAATGTTTAAATGCAATGTGGCATAGCCTAGGTGGCCAATGTTTAGTTGCCGTGTGGCTTAATTTGGGTGGTCACTATTAAATGCCACATGGCGTTTGCTTAGTCAAAACGGTGTTTAACTAATCAAAGAATCATTTAATTATTGTATTGACTAATCAAAAGTTCCAGTCACAATGGACAGGTTCAAAATGACTTGTCCAAAATGATTGAGAGGTTTTTTTGACGCTTGTCCAAAATGGGTTTATTTTCACCAAAATTTATAATTAAAAAAAATTAGGAATTCTAGTAGTGAATCTAGGTGTTTGATTGTAGATCATCAAACATGGATAGGTGTGATACTTTCTATTAACAATGGAACAAGAGGCATTATAATTATACATTGAATAAACAAAGGGAGTTTGCTTATAATTTTGACTAAACTCTTTTGATCAAATGTTTTTCCTGAACATAAAAAAACACACTTTATCGCTATTGGCACCATGCATGATCAATAGATCCCAATTATTTTAAGTTGTAGTTCACTTGCCTCCTTTCAATCATATAGTTTGACAATTTTGGGTCATTTCCATAAAGGAGAATGCATAAAAAGTCACTAGGGTGTAAACATGTTAAAAGGAACCACAAAGGACAAGGTTAAAATCCTTTCCAAGGATTGCATTTGACACATGTGGCATTCTTGTGTTGGTCAATTTTCTTAATTTCTGCATTTTTCATACCTAGTTTACAGTTATGTTTTGAATATAATCACTTTTTACTATATCTTGGTCTATATCATTTATATATAATGCATCCATGCCCTAAATAACACAAAAATAAGTAACTTTTGTTAAAGACAATATTTTTTAATTCATGATTTTCAAGGTCAAAAGCACATCTAAAAGTTAATTGAAACAAATATGCTCAAATGCGTTTAAAAATGAAATTTACCAATTTCAAGTGCTTTCATTTTTATAATCATTAATGTTAAGACCCTCTTCAATTTTGAAAAGGAATGGTGCACATTTGATTTAAGGAAAAAAAACCGTTTGAAAGAAAAAACCAAGTTGTCACAGTTGTTTTGAACATGCAAAAGGACTCTTGAAACATTATTGATTTGCATCAAGTTTTGAACAATGGAACCTTATAAATAATGTAACTTAAAAAGGAAAAGAAAATGAAATTTAATTTATCATGCTTCTCTTGTGATTTTTCAAAGATATAAAATTATTGTTTAAGTAGTTGTGACACAATCCTTGACTCCTTTTAATGTGTTTACACCCGCTAGGGATCCATATTTTAGAACCACTTGGCCACATTCACTTAGTATAGAAATGAGGTTCATGAACTTCATATGTTCCAAAATTATGTCATCTTATCTTTTTTAGTTATAATTAGTTCAAGGAGAGGATGGAGAAATACTCCCTTACCTCCAAATCCCCGTCATCTAAAGTGATAGAAAAGCATCATTTTTGAAGCAATGGTGCTTTTGAATTCTCCTTTAGACCATCCTTGTTCCTTGTCAAAACAATTGAGTTGACAAATAACCACATTGACTTAAACACTCATAACCACCAAGTGTTGACTAAAATGCATAGGTGAATATTCATGTCTAGGTGGCCATACATCATTATGGAATTCATGAATGCATATGGATGTTAGTCAAGGTCCCTTCAACTCCTTGAATCCCTGAATTTCATTAAGAGGTGAAAATGACTAATTGTTTACAAATAGGATACTTTAATAGTCTTTAAATTTTAGAACATGAAATTAATTTGGAGTGTGTAAATCAACCTTGACCATAGCATAGCAATAGAGCAACATGAGAACTACCATCCCAACTCATTTCAAAAACATTCATTGAAAATATGAAGTGACATAAAAAAAGATTTAACATTTGTCAAATCGGAGTCCTATGAAAAAACTATAAATAAGAGAGGAATGATCATAATAACATAGCTGAGAAAAAGGAATTACCGTAATGCATAAGTTCAAGGATGCCATTTCCTGCATCCTTGGTAGTTGTGTTGCATGCTCTCCCATGTACATTTCACTTTTAAGATTTGTAAGTGACTACAATCCATTCAAGATTTGTTGGGTGTGGAAAATGATCAAAATGTGAAGCCACACCCGCTGAATAAGAAATAAAAGATTAGTAGGCTTGCCAGAATTCAATACTTGTCCAATGTTATGTCCTTTCAACTAGAGAAAATTTTCTTGGTTGCCTTACATATGCATTGAAAAGAGGACTTGAACAACAATCCTTTGCAAATTTGTCTATAATAATGTAAAGTGATTTGAAACTTCTACTTCTATAGGAGAAAAAACATCCCCAATTCGAGAAAAGGAACACCAAAAAAACAGAATTTCATTCTACATTGCAGAACATTGGTAACAATCAACTAATGGGGATCCTTGTTGGACCATGATACTTACCTCACGAGTGAAAAATGAATGGTTAGCCCAAACCATTTTTTCTCACACTTGTCTAATTTATAATAAAGAAATTTACACAACAAGGTGTATGCACTCTAGGGTGGCTCATTTCTAGCAAGTTCTCCAGTATTTAAAAGTCTATATTGTATTATTAAAATGGTAGTATATTTTTATATCATTAATTTAGTGGGGAATTACATGGTGGTCAATGAATTAAAAATTCTATTGAAGAATAAACATTTAAAAAAAAAATTTAATGTACATGTTAAGAAAATAAAAATTGAAATCCACCCAAAAATGATTATGATATGAATTTATGAAAATATGGTTCATTTGAAGCCATTCAAAAGTCCATAACTTTTTTTTGGTTAATTTTTTCTAGTAATGTTTTTACACATATGTTCTTTTTTTTCTAACATATCATTTATTGAGTCCCTATAATATATCCCAAATAATATTCATACACAAAATTACATGTATATAAAGGCACAAACAACAAACCAATCCATATTTTTCAACTTCAAGAGTTCATTATTATATATTTGATATATATATGTTACAATTTATTTTTTTATAAATGTCTTTTTCTTCAAGTTAACAATCTAAATCTAGCCACAAATTTAGAAAATTATTGTTTTTATGCCATGTTGATAGCATGTAAAAGCATGCCACTTTGCAAAAAATTGGATTGTGATGCAAAAAGTGAGCCACCCTACCTTGCAACCACCCAACAACACTTTGAAATGATAGAATAATGAAAATAATCCTAACTCCTAACCTTGTGAAAATTGTTCACAAAGTGTTAAACCATCATAATTAGTAGTGATGACTTGCTGCGCCTACCCAATTACTTCATTAGTGAATGAAAGCACACTAAGGTACAACATTTTTAAGCACATGTGGAAGTCCATAATTATTTAAATTAACACTGCAAAGGTAATGCAAAAGCAAGATACCTTGAATCACATAAATCATTTTACAAGTTATAATTATAAATTTATTATAAATGTTTTTTCAACCTTAAATTACATTATGGAGAACTTAAATTTGAAAGATGAGTTTTTAAACTATTACTTTTGTTGAATAAAAGACTTAATAAGAAAAAACCATAATTCAAGCTATATAGACAATTTTGATCATCAAAATCCTTCCAAAAATTCCTCTTTAATATCAATGTTATCACATCATATTACCATTGAGTCCTTTACTCATTAAAAAAATCATATGAAGGTGCATGGAGTCCATATTTATTGATTGTGAATTGTTATAGGTTTCTGGTTATTTTTTTGAAAGTCCATTATGTTATGGTTATTCAAAAACTATTAATGTAATTCATACAATGTGATTATAATATATATAACATTGTAGTGTTGAGTCCTTTTTCATTTTAATTGATTATATTTAATCACATGATTAATTACAAATTCCAAAATCTTATAAAAACTGCCTTGTGACAAAATATTATGGATAGTGTAATGTGCCTTCACCCTAGTTCCTGACAATGGTGTAGAGGTGAAAGCACATTATGGTCGTAGATTTTGAACAAGAAAATGGATTCGTTTTTCAATACATTTTGTATTATTTTGGGGAAATTTTTTTATTTAATTTTCCATTTCATTTAACGTTTTGAAAAACACTAAAAATGAAATTTTGACACAGCTCTTCCTTCACAATTCTTGTTATTTTTCAAATGATGATGTTTTTTCAAAAAACTTTTATATATTCATAGATTTACACTTGTTTGAATGAAAAACCTCATCTGGATGTTTTTTGTGAAATCACATGAGTGGAACTCTTCATATGGAATTGAAATGAGACAATGAACTCATATGTATTATATGATTGAGTATTTCATCAAGTTTGGTAATTGTTTAAATGGTTTTTGAAGCATATTTTCACTTTGTAGTATATTGGTATGATTACAAAATTTTCATTAATATATATTTTTAATAATTTAATATCAATTTCAAAGTAGGATTTTTTTTTCCAAGCTTATTCTTATTTTATTCCAAATATTATTTGCAAAAATTTATTTCAATATTAGTTTGTAAAAGTTAAAAAACATGTTGTTTCAAAACGTAATATTTGTGACAATAATATTTGATCACAATAATGTGCTTTCACTCTAAATAATTAGATAACAACTAGAAAATTTGTGAAAGAACATGCAAGCCAACTATCGTGACCTTAGCTTTAAGCTCATGATCAAGGCAAGGGCTTGTAAAGGTGTAAGCTAAGAGTGAAGCCCGGGAGTCACATTTCATGCTTTTGAAAATGTAGGAGGGTGTGAGGGAATGAACCCACACACTCCCAAATGGGCTCCCATTTTGGGAATTGGACTTTCAAATTTTCAGAGAGTGATTGCAGGGGTCAAAACTCATTGGATTGAATAATTACTTATACCATTGAAAATCTCTTGGAATGTAGATGTTTAAAATGGACTCGCATGTTCCATTTGAATACTTAAAACACAAGTTATGACCGAAAGAAGGGCTAAAAGTTAAATTATGAATTTGACTCTCGATCACTAAAAGTCAAGAATCACCCTAGTTTACATGTGTATGACGCACCCCAAGCTCTTTAATGGACTCAAATGTGAGTCCAAATTAAAGACAACGAAAAAGCAAGGAGTCAGGGCATGCTCCTTAACTCATAGCACTTTGAGGGGTAGAAGGGCGTGTTGGAGTTCTGGAATAGGACTAGGAAGAATGATAATCATCAATTACTCACACGGACTTGCACAAAACTAACACAATGTGGTTAGTGCATAATTGGAGCATTTTTGGTGCTAGGATGAGCCACATGCAAACTCGAACTCATAAGACTCACCATGGCCCAGACTTGGGGGAAGCCACCACCTTCCCCCTTATAGTATACTTTGTGCCTCTCCATGAGACCCACATCCAAATGGCTTTTTGTCCTGGGATTCCCATTTTGGGAGTCCTGAAATTGCCAAAGTTGGGATTCCCACGACTTTGGGGCCCCATAACTTTGTGTGCAGACTTCTAATTGAGATGAGGTTTGAAGCAAAGTTGTAGCCCTCATCGAGAGCTTTCAAACAGTATGTTGCATGCCACTTGCACACAAGGAAATCGGGGTGATTATCAACTTTTAGTGGTTGGGAGTCAAATTGCTAATTTGATTCCCAGCCTTTCTTTTGGCCATAATTTTTGTTTTAGATGTTCAAATGGGTCATGCAAGCCCATTTTAGACATTTATGTTTTAATAGCTTTCCAATGGTATGAAAAACTCTTCGAGCCATTGGGTTTTGACTTTTGCAATCACTTTCTGAACATTCGGGAGTTCACTGGGACTCCAACTCCCAACATGGGAGTTCATTTGGTAGTGTGAGGGTTCTTTCCCTCACACTCTTTTGCATTCCCGGGGGCATGAAAGTGTGACTCCTGGGCTTAGTCTTGGTTCGCACCCTTGTAAGCCATTTGCCTTGGTCGCGAGCCCAAGGCTAGGGTTGTGACAATGTACATGTGTCATGGCACATATCGTTGGAAAGTTTTCGATGAAGGCTACAAGTTCATTTCAGACTTCAACTCCATCGGAGGTATATATAAGAAATTATGGGTTTCCAAAGTTACAAAAGTCCTAATTTTGGGAATTTCAGGATTCCCAACTTGGGAGTCCTGGGACAAAATGACATTTGGGTGTAGGCTTCATGGTTAGGCATAGAAAATACTATAAAAGGGAAGGTGGTGGTTCCCCCAAATACCATGGTGAGTCTTGTGAGTTCGTGTATGGCCATAGTTCGTTCATGCACCAAAAATGCTCCAACTACACACTAATAAATTTGTTGTTTAATTTGTGTAGGTTCATGTGAATAATTGATTCGCTTATCATTCATTATAGTTCGCATCCTGGAGTTTGAGCACACCCCTTTACCCTTGAAATGTTGCGAGTTAAAGAGTGTACCCCAATTCCTTCTTTCACTGTTTCCACTTTTGGATTCGCATTTGAATCTTTCAAGGAATGTGGGGGTGTGTCACAAATAAAAAAGAAGAGAGAAAGAAAGAAATGTTTGTTGCTTCTAGTTGGCGATGATGTTAAATCATGCATGTGTTGTTGAAAATAGATTCTTTGCTGATGATTCGTTGTTGATTCATAGTAGCAATAATCATGGATGATTTGTGCTTTTAAGCATGCATAAAATTTTCTCCATAGAGCTCTCCATCGCATTAATGAATGTTGAAGATTTTTTCAAGTGCACATAGGTAACAATCTCATGGGAGTTCTGGATTGATCACAAAATAGAATGTGTGTATGTGTTTTTTCTTAGAAAGATTGTGCATCTTCTTGAACATGTATGGAGACCACTTCTTGTCTTATCACAACTTTTCAAATACACATGTAGAAAAATATTTGGTCATCTTCTTGTAGCTTCTTTCACCCATTATTGTTCAAAATACAACAAGAATCTACAACTTTATAAGAATTTGGAATTTGGAAGTTGATTGAAAGCCCCTATCAACTTTACAAACTCAACACCAATTCCATGCTTATTGACTTGTTGGTTCTCTTACCAAAAGCAAAATCTAAGCAAAAATTAGAAAGAAGCCAATATGTTTACATAAGAGACAACACCTAAGCACTCTTTCTTTAATTGAAAAAGTTCCCAAGACTAAAGTGATAGCCACATCCTTATCAGCTTGGTTCACGTTGGTGGAGTTGATCAAAATAGAAACATCACACACCACACCCTTGCACGAAATAGTCATGAAAAAACAAATAGAATTGAGTGCCGACACTAGTAGGATCAAAATTGAATTTCATTGCTATAACCTATTTGTTGTTTAAGGTTTGAGACAACAAAAACTTGTAAACCCTCAAGCACTTGAATGCATATATTTCAACCCTAAAAAAGTCAAAAACCATAAAATTTGGATATGCATAGTGTTAAATACATATCTAGACATAAACACATATTAGGATGGACATGAATATGTATTAGGTTATTGATGAACAATAAATCAAAGGATATGGATATGCATAGATAATCAATCAATATCCATCCACTAGATATGTATATTCATATATTTAAAAATTTGGCACAAGTTGTGAATATGTATATACATATCCACTATTTATACATATTAATAATTGGATTGAATTGGATAACCTGACAACACTAGTCTCAACGCGAGTCCCACCCCCACACAAGTCCAAAGGGCTCATGTGGAAAGGCATGTCATCTATGTTTGGTTTGGCTTGCAATTGATAGGGAAGTGCTCTTTGTTGCTAATAGTTTTGAGGCAAATATCCTTTTATCACATGTAACATACTAAAGTTGCACTCACATTTAATGCTAAGTTGATGTTAAGATAGGCAAGTTTTTCTTGTTGCATTTACATGACAAATGTTAGCTAACATCAAATCCTAGGTAGAATCCTATGTGACTTGCAATGTTAAGTTGGAGTTAAGTTGACATTAAGTGGATGTTTAACAATGTTTCTTTTATTGATGAATTTTCATGAAATTTTAACTTGAAAAATATGATTTTGACCTATACAAAAGATTTTTCATGAAAAAATGGCCCACATTCACTGGATTTCAAAAGAAAAAAAATCTAAATTGTCAAAATTTTATGATAAGTTTTATGATAAAATATAAAGGGAATTTGTATTTATTTTACTTTCATATTGACTATGTAACCAAATTTGACTAAATTATTTGAATGATTGTTACTTTGACTACATAACAAAATGGGGTTTTAAGTCAAATTTATTTAAGAAATTTTTTATTTTTTTAATGATTCTCCTAATGTGATCAAGTAACAAAAAAGTTAACTAATCTTTAGGTCAGTTCTAACCAACACAAGTCATTTTTAAAAAACATGATGTTATCCAAATGTTAGCTTACTTAACACTATGGGACTTTACACCAGGTCTGATTACAACTTATTGAAAATCCATAACCCCTATTGAAAAATTGAACAACTTAAGGAGAGAGACTGCTTAAATACACTCCCCTTGAGCCAATAATTATGACTGGCCAATCAAGACTGGACTCCAGTTTTTTCACTCCAGTTTGTGTAGCCCACTGTATCCTATAGTAATTTACAAGTATAAGGACTAAACCCATTTTCAAACTATTTGAAGGCACTTCATTCAAAGGTGAAGGCTCTAAAGACTCTTCAAATGGGTTGATAAAAAAAACTTGATATTTTTTGATTGTTTGGTCACAAATGGTTGGCTCATGTTGTGGCAATGTTTGATACATTTCACTTTACACTATCCAATATTCATGTTTAGGCATGAGGAAATAACTTGCACACTATCTTACCTGTGATAAACATGGATGGAACAAAGTTAATTAAAAAAAAATCCTTTTATATTGTTGGCTATCTTTTTGAGCATGATGTAAAATTTGGCACTTTTTTCACAATTTTTAAAAAAACATTTGGTGATATAAAAAGCACTATTGTTTAGCATTTTCACCAGCTGGCAAGAATTCGCTCGAAATTTGAAACACTAAGGCCCACTTTAGATTGAGGGTCCAGGGTCCAATTTCCTAGGAACCAATTTGGACTGATTTGAAGCAAATTGAATCTATGAGTTGGATGTACCTTGGTCCTTAGCCTGATTCTTGGTTCTCCAAATCAGGAGCTCTCCCTTAAGCACTGGTTTTTGGTCCGAACCAGTTGATTTTCCCTCCAAAACAGGTGCCATGTTAGTTTAGCCTCAATTTGCCATTTTTTGGTCTTGGATCCTCATCTAAAAGCCTTGGGACCAATTAAAAGCTTTCCGCCAATAAGATTGCTCCAATTCATTGGTCCCTGGACCTTGGACCCTCGTCTAAAGTTGGCCTAAGATAGAAGCCCACATACCAGGTATGGGCGGAGATGTTCTTTTAGTAGCTCCAGTGGCTGCTGAAATAGGCTGCAAATACTACTTTTTGAATGAGCCCTCTGCTATTCTGGTGTGAATAATATTCCTCTGTCAAAACCTACCAAATGGTGTGGATTACAAGCCTCTGCCAAGATAAACTTATGGTTTTGGGTTTGGGTGGCCGACCACAATGATCAACAACAAGTTGATTGCTGCTGATTCACTTGCCATCACAATTGATGAGTGTGTCACTTTTATTTTCGACTGAAGAAAATAAAGTGCAAATTCTAATGTTTATGGGTGAGGAGAGGATAAACTTTATGTTAAAAATAGATATAATATTTAGTGATAGCAAGTGCTTTCCAGTGGCACGCGAGGCGCTAAACAACCCCTAACGAGCTCTGTCCCGCGCTGGTTTTGCTTGTCTGTTTGCACACTTTTTTCGGCCTTGCACAGTTCTGCAAGAAACCATGCAACCCTGTTTTCAATGTTCATCAGTTCTTCAAAAAAGAAGGGAACGTTCTGTCGATGTTTGACTTTGTTGCCAATTGTCCTGCACGATCATCTTGCATCACCGCGCAGGGTTTTAATCAACGACCTTCCCTGCAGGAATTTGAACTGTCACCACTGACATACCATCAGACATTGAGGATAGAGATTTATTTTTAGATTTATTCAGTAGACAAAGTCAAAAAGGGAAAACAGCGCAGTTCTCCGCAGGGCTGCACTGTCAAGACTGAAACCAGGGCCGGACAGAGCTCGTTAGGGGGTATTTAGCGCCTTGCCAGTGGCGGAACTGATGGAGATGCTCGTCCTTTGATAAAGTTTTGCATGGTTGTATGACATTGTTCTCATGTATAAAAGCCTGGGTGTGCTTCATGGAGAGAGGAAATTAAAAGCTGCTGTCCCCACTTGTCATCCTGTTTGGATGCATCATAAAATTGGAAAAAAAAGAACCCTCGTCTTCAATACATCACATACAAAAGGTAAAAGCGCAAAGGACTCAGGAATCAATCCAGCACTTGGGCCCTCCATGACGCATTACAAGCATTCGTAACATATCCTCGAAATTGCATGTATAGGATAGAAACTATTGACAGTGATCCAGGGGTGAGAAATGAGTGCATACATTTAAGAGGTGGCCCCTGGACAAAGCCTCATGCAATCAATGTATTCCGCATATTAAGACTTCCAGGATTGTCTTGAGCCACATTGGATACTAGTGTTGCATTGTGGATAGTGGGTTGCATCTTCTTTGATTGTTTGTTTTTTTGTCTGTCTGTCTCTTTTTCCTCACAGCAAAAGAACCCACAATTTTTTCTTTCATCTGGTTTTTGTCCTTTCCAATTTGGTTATGCTGATGGTTGTTTTACTAGCACTAACCTTGTGTGTGCACATACCATATGTTGTATATCAGATATTGTTCGAAGTTAACATTGAGGGCCTCTTCCCACTAATGGCCAAAGGGGAACAGGCCAAGCTTGGATGTACTCTTGTTTGTTTGTTTGTTCTTGTCAAGAGTCAATACTTGCTTTAACCCTCTCAATAATTGTAAAGAAGTAGTATTTGGTGTGTTTTTCTTTATAATTCTCAGAGTGATCAAACTCAATAGCAGTTTTTTTTTAAGGAAATTTTTAATGTAGCCCGAATGGTGATCATCCATAGCCAAATCTGGCTACCCAGATATAAAGTACAAATTTTAAAATCAAGCTTCTACATTTCATGGCTACACACTGGAAACCAGATATAGAGAATCTGATGAGTTTTACTAATTTTTTTTGCTCACTTCTGAAACCCTCCAAAATCACTTCATTTTCAATTTCTCTTTCTGGTGAAATTTCACCACTGAACAAAAATGCTGCGAGTCTAAGTTATCTAGGCCATAAAAGTTCCTCCTTCCACACCAAGAATGTGAACAACCTCCTCCTCCTATTATGGCCTGTAATCTAATGTGCAATGCTAGAGATATGAACCATATACCAGTGATCAGACGTACCATGTACTATTGTATAATGTTGGAGATAGGAACTGCACGCATAAACACAGCAAGAAGAATAATTCCAGCCTTCATCCTTGAACCATTCCAAGAGGCTAATTGCTACACCATGTTCTCCATTGGCCAAAAGAGGGGCCTACTGTGTCAAACTAAAATGGCCCCCCAAACCCCAAAAAATGGCTAGGGGTAGCACTAAAAAGCCTTCCTAGGATAGGATATATATGGGAATGTGTGTGCACCCTTAAATTTGGTTCAACATCGAGTAACCAACAACTCTTTTTCCAGATTGAAATCATTACCCATAATAATGGTGTTTGCACTCAAAAGCCAATTTCCAAAATGAAATGGTTTTAACCAAATATTAACCATTTGTTCATAAGTCACTAGTGGGCTTCTCATTAGAAACTAAGGACATGTTTCCTATACACCTCCCCACTGAGTCCACATTCCCTCCTCCTCAAACATGCATGCACAAATCAATGCTCCAAAACCCCATGGCTCACATATACAATACTATATTATTATCTATCACATTTTCATCCAATATCGAATATTGCATGGGGTCACTGGTCATATGTGCTATCATTACTCCAACTGTCCACTTTTGGCAATATTATAAATATGAAAGTATGAGGCCTCTAACTAATAAAACCTCAAGAGAGTACTCATAGCATGAAATAATAATTACAATGAACATGTTAATGGTGACCAATAGATGGAGTCATAGTGTTTTAGGTGTGATCCTGACCAGCCTTTTTTTTTGGTTTTTAGAGTGTGCCTACATGGCTACAGAAGTCTTGAACTCCAGAGCCCTAGTGGCGATATGTTTTGAACATTTGTTGAAGGAGCTGGCCACCTTGTCCAGAGCAAGGCAGGAACATGGCAAATGATAGTGTGTTGCAAGCTAAGTGTTGTGGCTATGGTTGGAAATTAGAGAGACATGTCATTCATTGGTGGCTACAACTAGAATTTTGTAACTGATTTTAGTCTACTATCAAGTTTATGAAGGTGCGTAGTATGGCTCCATGGCCTTGGGGGTAAGAACAAACTTGCTACTTAAATCCATAGTGTAGCAATTTCATTACACTTATTAAGATGATGGAAATGATGGGAGCTGCAAACCACATCAAAAACTCAAATAATTGTCAAAATTGTACTAAGGTATGAATTGGGCTACTTTGCATCAACAACTTAAAAGAAAAATAATCTAATCTATGTGCAGTTACCATAGCACCTTTTTGCTCCAATTCACGCATCAAATGTAACATTGTATGGAAATATTTTTGAAGTGAAAAACTTTTGGTTTTAGATGTCAACCATTATAGGAAGGTGAGGATCTAAAGTAACTCTAAGCTCTTCAAAAATGCTAGAGATATGTGAGAAACAACATTCATCTTCTACACTTTTTATAGCTATAGCCATCTATGTTGGCTTCATATACTTAGGAAAGCAATGTGTCAAAACTCTAGATTCATCAATTGTCTTCTAGATCCAAATCAAAGGATTGAGATCAAAAGATGGTGCCATGGTAGCCCTAGAATTCCTCTTCATGCATAATTTGAACATTCCATCTTGAGAATCAAGTTGGCAATGATCAAGAAAAATTGGAGCGACCTTGCTTGACTCATAGTACCAATTTTTCAATATTGCCAAGTGTTTAGCAAAGCTCTTGTCACAATTGGGTTGTAGCCAAGATTGTGAATACACAATGCCCATGGCATCAAACAATGCACACTAAAGAAAGCAATTATCCAACTCCTTGATCAACTAGGCAACTACACTTGTGAAATAACATAAGCAAATTACAAAATAAAACTTAGATATCAAATTAATGCAATAAAGCTCACATCACATCAATGAACTTAAATCAAATTCAAACAATTTAGGAATTTATTTGAATATTTTGATTTCATAAATGCAGTCAAATTTTGAAAGAAACCTCAAGTCATAATTGTTCATACTTTAAACATTGGGCTATTATGCAATGCCCCGAAGTTTTTCATCATTCGCAAGGAAAAGAAGTTGTTCACTACTATCATTCAAATCTATTACCCATTTCATGTGGATGTGGTCATGTCGCAATCCAACAAACTTGCAAAAACCCTAAATTTGTCATTAAAAAATGGGAACCTACCATCATTGTACAAGGTATAGAGTTGCCCCTAGTAGATCTTTACTGTAGCCACAAGATCACAAATGAAAACATCTTGTTGAGGTGAAATGATAATGATTACATGAAAAGGCAACTTAGGAGATCACAACTCAAGAGAAATCAACCTAGGAGAAGGTGACACATGTGAATTGATAGCTTGAGAGAAAATGCACAAAGAAACAACCTAAACTCTTTTGATGGGCCATTCCCATAAATGGCATAAACATAAAATCACACATTAACCATGTAAGTTTGCTTTGACATTTGGATTTAGTTTATTGTGAGGTGATTTCTTGTCCTTCTATTCTAGGTTCTATGAGGTGATTATTCTTGTAAGTACATATGTTATTAGTGAAGAAGAAATGCAAAAGGTATCTTTAAATATTAAATCACGTTTGTAGTTGAAAACAAATAGTTTGCCTCCTATCCATCGTTTATGATTTGTTGTAATAGCATTGACTTTGCATCGATCAACTTCCCTTACTTGCTATAAATGTCTACCTATGATGAATTAAACAACTTCACTTACATGATTATTTTTTTTGGTGATGTTTGAAATGAATTTGAAATGTTGAAGGTAAGGAATTCGAGGCATCACCAAGTTTAGTGTGGCAAAAGCCGAAATTATGAGATCAACCCGCCTCCACATAAATAATGGCATTTTTTCTCAACCAATCCAAATGATTTGATTCCAATTGGAATTGATAGATATATTTTCAAAATTCAAACTCCATAAATCTTGGAATTTAATGTGAAACTGTCACCCACCTAAAACAACTTCTAAGGAGTTAACAAAATTCTCAACTTGACAACAGACCTCTAGTAACTTAAAATGTTGTTACTATCACATCCTCTATCCAAATTTACTTTACAAGGGCTCATTGAAAAGTTAATTACAAGGTGCACTTGCCTACCAAATTTCAAGCCTTTCATCTAAATTTTAAAAAGTTGTGCCATAGAACATGAAAGGGTTTTACAAAAACAAAAAACTCAACTTGATAGTAGACCTTTAGTCATTTAAAATGTTGTTAACATCACATACTCTATCAAAATCTAGCTTCCATTAGTTCATTGAAAATCTAACTATAAGGTGCACTTATTTGCTAAATCTCAAATTTTGCACCTAAATCAAGAAAACGTTATGTTACAAAACCAAAGAGATTTTATGAAAATTCTCTAAGATTTCAAGTTCCAAATCTACCCCTATTCATTTTCATCCTTTCAAAAGTATTATTATGATCCAATGTTATTTTCCATTTTTCCACCATCTACTAGAACTAGTCACTCTTTTCTTCTCAAGGAAAATTTATAAAAACAAGTTCACAAATAATCAAATCAAAAATCATGTCTAAAAAAATAAAATCAAATGATCCAAATTCATGTTTTTAAAGATAAATGGAAGGAAGGATGTGAGGAAAGACCCCTAACTTAGTGGCCAATGGAAGGTTCCAAGCTTGGTGGCCGTTAAAAGGAATCCAATGTTTAAAGGTCAATGAGGAAACATCATTACTTGGTGGCCAATGGAAGGTTCCAAACTTGGTGGCCCTTAAAAGGAATCCAATGTTTAAAGGTCAATAAGGGAACATCATTACTTAGTGGCCAATGGAAGGTTTCAAGTTTGGTGGCCTTTAAAAAGAATCCAATGTTTGGAGGTCAATGAGGAAACATTTTTGTTTGGTGGTTTTTAAAAGGAATCCAATGTTTAGAGGTCAATGAAGAAGCATTTTTGCTTGGTGGCCAATAGAAGGGTCCAAGCTTGGTGGCTCTTAAAAGGAATCCAATGTTTGGAGGTCAATGAGGTATTTTTGTTTGATGGCCAATAAAAAATTCCAAGTTTGGTGGCCCTTAAAAGAAATCCAATGTTTGGAGGTTAATGAAGAAGCATATTTGCTTAGTGGCCAATAAAAGGTTCCAAGCTTGGTGGCCTTTAAAAGAAATCCAATGTTTGGAGGTCAATGAAGAAGCATCTTTGCTTGGTGGCCAATAAAAGGTTCCAAGCTTCGTGACCCTTAAAAAAAATCCAATGCTTAGAGGTCAATGAGGAAACATTTTGGTGGCTAATGGAAGATTCCATGTGTGGTTGCCTTTAAAAGGAAAAAAAAGAAGCATTTTTTCCACCTCCTTCCACTTTTCACCCTAAAAGATTTTATTTAAACCTTTCTTCCATTGATTTAAAATTTTTGTTTTACTATGGTCCTAAACCATTACTTCACGTCTTTCCTTCCTTTTTTTTAAATTTATAAATTGTAATCACACATTTCGATGTACCAAGTCTTCCACACATTCATCGCCAAGTTGATTTTGATCTAAATTTTTTTCTTCTTCCTTGAATTCATGTTATTGCACATGACCACATTTTACAAGTTTTAAGCCACACAAATGAATGAAAAATCACCTTGAAAATGATCCCTAAATTTGACATTGACCCAGTCTTTTGTGATGAAAATTTTGAACTACAAAAGGTGCACCCTCATTTTGAAGTTAAACCCCCTTGAGTTTAGTATTATCGATTTTTTTTGAATTTTCATACTTTAGTGCTTTTGTTGCAAGTTGATTTTGCTTTTGGTGATGAACCTAAAATTGTTTATGAATTTTTTTTATGAAATTGAAAACACCTCGATTTTTGCATAATCTTTGATTCTCAGTGTTAGACACTCTTATTGGTTGCACAATTCGATTCATTAATTACCTTTTAATAGCAAAATGGATTATTTAATTTGCATTATTTGACACATATTAGATTTCCTGCAATTATGAACAACTATTATGGCATAACCTAAAGATTCAACATGCACTTAGAGTTTATCCATAACTTGAATAAAAACTTCATTTATCATGAAATCCATGTTGCAATTACCACCCTATCACATAATTTATTTTAATCGTTATGTTGTTTCAAATTAATCCTACATGTTTACAATGCTTGAAAATTATTTTATTTCCATTGGTCCTTTCATTAACACATCCTTAATTATTCTAAGAATCTCAAATCATCCTTGTTTGGGTTTTAACACGTGACTATCCAAGTTAAATACCATAACAAGACCAACATTTTGCCGAACATTACAAATTTTGTTGTTTGTTTCTAATCTCAACCTTTTAGAGACTTCTCACCGTCAATCACACAATTGAAGTTTTAAAACTGTGATTACCAGCATTTATCGAAAAAAAAAATTAACCCTACACCTCATTCTTTTAATATCGAATTTCAAAACAAAAACAACCCTCCATGCAACCATGCGCACCCATCATTCCTCATTTTAGCTTGAAATCATTAAAAACCCTTGATAGTTTTATCACACCCCAATATCCTTTATGTAATTCTTGAAAATTGAAACTACTATGCATGGATGTGTCAATAGGGCTCACATCTATTTGAGAAATAATATGACAACATATTGGGTTTTGATTTTGTTGTTGACCTTGCAATTGATTTCAATATTTTCCACTTCACAATTCAAGACACACAAAAAAAAAGATGCACAGGCACAAACAACATGACATTAAAACTCAAACACAAACAATTGAAGACATTAAAACAAGCAATCCCACAAAACCAACAAAACACAAATTATTGAATTAAATGACCCCTAGTTTTAAATGTATTTATAAGCCAAATTAGAAGAAAATGAACTTGAATGAAGTTGTACTTTGTTCAAAGGAATCATATTTGAATCCAAATTTTGCATCAAGAATCAATTTGGGGAGAAACACACGAGATTTCACATCAACATTCACTCACAATCACAATTCACAATAGAAAGAAAGTCCCAATGGCATTGCATAATACAATGGTTGTTACTAAATGTAATGCTTGCCAATCTTTGCCTTCAAATGTGACGTGATTTTTGTACTTATACGTGGAAACAACAACAATTAGAACTTGAAAACAAAAAGAATGGTGGTGACAAACATTGTTTGAAAAAGGAAGAGCTATGGCAACAAATCTTAATGTTCTCCCTAAACTTGTTGACAATTCCAACCTAAAAATCCTAGCCAAAAATGGTTACACAACTAATCTTAATGATGATGTTAGCTACATCTTATGGTGATGGGCATGGGTGGAAGATAAGGTCGTCATGGCAATATGACTATTAGCCTATAAAGCAATATGGCTACATGCCAAGAAGTAGTTGAGGTATTTGATTATACTATAAGCTATTTTTAAATTCTTTTTCCATGTACCAATTGCCCTAAATTTTTTTTAGTGTCTTTAATATATATTTTGCCTAAAAAAAGTGTGATACTAACTATTAACCTCTTTGAAAAGGATGCTGATATGGTAAATTACTCTTAAATTTTATTAAGTTAATTTTGCAAGCTTATTTTTTTTCACCAATGAAAAAAACAATGTTCCCCACCATCCCCATTCAGCCCCAAAAGTAACTAAAATCCTATATTGAATTTGGTCTAAATTGGACAAGCTAAATTAGTCCTTTCCTTCAAAATAAAATTTGGATATTATAGGTCATGCACATTGTTAGGGGGAAAAAAGGAAAAACTTAAAAAAAATCTAGCTCCCAATATGTATTAAAGTTCAAGAATACCTTCCAATAAGCCCATTTAAGGAGTGAGGGAATGAAGGCCAAAGATGTGGGGGGTCCCCACATATCTATTATTTAACCCAACTACATTAGAAGGAAAACATTTTTTTTTATTGGTTTTTACAATTAAATTTTAGTCACAAGCGACATTTGCAACAAAAATCCCTTTAGTTGTGCCTTAGACAAGTCACATGTGATATTAGTTGCAAATGAAAAGGGTATTAAATGAATAAAAAATCGACAAATACAAGTTCATCCTTTGATTCCATTGTATACATATTGTCACATGCGACTAAGATGTGATTATTTTGTTCATTATTGAGGGCAAATGATGTATTGCCATGTGTCTCAATATTTAATTATTTAAAATAAATAAAAATATTATTTTGAAATAAGCTGGGATGTTTAATTCACATGCTTGGATGATTTATATTATGACATGTGGCCCAATGTAAATATGCCACGTGGCATTTAAAAAAAAAAAGTTGGTAGGTACTTAAATAAATACATAAGTAAGTGCCTACACATTTGAGTTAAATACCTACCTATTTATTTAGGTAAAAAGGTAAGTAGGTAGGTCTTATTTTCTTGGGTTAAATACTTACTTGTATAGGTAGGTACCTAGGTAGGTAAATACATAGTTCAACCTAGGTGGATAGGTCAAACTATGTACATACTTAATTAGGTAGATAAGTAGGTTGGAGAAGTAGGTAGTTTAAAATTGTGCATAATTTTTTTTTTTTTTTGGGGTTAAACGTTTTGAATGGTTCATCCCATGTGCACACATTTTTTAATGTGCAATTGAATGGCCACACCTTTTATATATATAATGTTCAAACTAGAAATGGGGAATAAACAATATGAAATAAGTTTTGAAGTTGCAACTTTTTCACAAACTAAGCTACAACTTCAAAACTTTCCTTATGCTTTTTTTCTTAGTTTTTAGATTTCTAAACAATTCAAGTACATGGCCCACTAGATAATTAGATAATCATTTAATTAATAATGATTAAATTTAACATATCTTTAAAATATGAACTACACACCACAAATATTAAGTATTCATTATCAATTATTTAAATAACTAATAACTTTTAAACATTTAACTAACTAGCTATCTAGTTACTCACAATTTGTCAATATTAAGATCTGGTTGAGTTATAAATAATATAATTAATGTAAATTTTTTTTTATTAAACTTAAAAATAGTTATAATAAATATTTATTTCCAATTAAAAGTAATAAACTAATAATTGTTATTTTAAAAAAATTCCTCTCAATTATTTATTTAAAAAATAAAATTCAATTAAATATTTTAATTCCTATATATAGGAATTTATTATTGCAAAAATTGTTATCGATGGTTTTTCCCATTGATAAATAACTATGAATACAATAATCTGCTGAACATATCTTAACATTTTTAAATTATTAGAATATTACTATAAAATATTTATCATAGATAAATAATTACATGATTTTTTATTTAAAAAATTACTGTATAATAATTCCTACAATTATAATCACTACAGTAATTACTGTAACCACATTATAATTTTTTCAAAATTTTAATTCAGATTTCAAGTTATAAATTACAGATTCTGAAAAATTATGTTGAATTAGAAAATAATTATGAAATTACTATAATTAATTCTTATATGAAATAATTACACTGATTTTAAACTAATGTAACATTAATTATAGTGATTTATTTATTTTACTGTAAGAATATAAATTATATAATATAAAAAATTATGTTGTAACAATAAATATTTAGTGTAACTTATAATTAATAAATATCATCATTTAAAATTATTTATAAAAGTGATATATTATGAGCAAGTAGTGACAAGAAATAAGTATTTTAGTTTATTATATTGATATCCATGTAGTTATGCTCATAATATTAATTATTTTAATTAATTTATCATTATTTTAAAAACTTTAATAAGAACTAAATAATAAATTTTAATGATAAATTTTAATTATAAAATAATTATTCAAGTATTGTAATTCTAACTTAGAAGTAAAGTAAGTAATTACAATATTTTATGTCATTATAGAATAATAATATTAACATAAAATTTTATTTTATTTATATTAACAATTTATTATAAATAAGGAAATAATTGATAATACATACAATTATTTTAGTGTATCTTTGTCTTTAAATACAGTAATTATGGCAATTTTGCTCATTATTTTAAGATTATTATAAAATTACGAAATAAAAATCTAAACTAGAATACATAATTTCTCAATCAAGATACAAAATTTTATTATTATTTTAAAAACATACTTGTTGTAAATACAATATTATTTTTCATGATTGGGAACTATCATTTTAATTGATGTGAAAGTTTATGTTATAATATTATCTATTTATTATATATATAAATTAATAAATAATAAGTAAAATAATTTATTATAATTATTTTAAATTTTTACTGAAATTATTCTAAATTTTTATGACATAAAAACAATTATATATTGTAAGTACATAATTAAACATTCTAGTATATTGGATGTAATTCTTATAATTATAGAAATTAAATTAATTATAATGGAAATATATATATTTAAAAATATTTAAAATGAATTATAAATTATATGTTTATTATAGTTCATGTATAAATAAATTATTTATTATGATTTTATAATAATTATATATTAATTACAATAATCATATCAATGACTTTAATTACAATAAAAATACTAGGAATATCAAGTTGAATCATAAATCAAATAATTATTATAATTGATGTATATAAACATATGTTGATTACACTTAAACAACACTTCTCTTGCAATTAATGGGACTTTAGATGGTTACTTTTGGATGATAAATCCAAGCCATATCTAGATGTAAACCAATTTAGTTATAGACTAGTTGCAAGCTAGTTGTAGGTGACTCGGTTGATGTTAACATGATGTCACATTAGTTTAGTTGCAAGAACCAAATAGTCACAAATAATTATAAATGTGTTGGTCACATATTGGCCTTTTTCTTTTAGTGTTACCATCTACTAAGGAAGTCTAGGGAGCATGATTCCAAAAACTAACCTAGGTGTCATGGGTTAGTGGTGTGGTAACTAATTACACTAGTAGCTATGTAATCAGTTCCTGACATGCAAGAATGTGTGGTTTTGCTAGTGCATTTACTTACACAATTTGTAACTAATAGTTGGGTTCCATGCCATTTGTAAGTAAATTGATAATCATTACATTAATTAGCATAATAATTAATTACAATCAACATTAATGTTTTGTTTTCATTTTCTTGATATCGAAAAATTAATTGTATTTCTACTAGGAATTTTTTGCCCCAATTTCTTTAAAATGGAAAAATTATGCTACGAATTAATAAAACTAATTAGCACCATTTAAATCTTGGAAACATGGTGTTTTCTTCTTGATATTCTGATATGGAACATTTCCAATAAGAAAGCAAAATTATTCAAATTTGAACCCTAGGGAAACACATTTTTCCCAAAAAAATCCCCAATTTTCTATTGGAAAAAAACAAAATTTGTCCAAAAAAAAATACTTGCAAATAATGTTTTTCTTAAAAATTTTGTGATTGAAATAAGTTGGCCTTTGTTTGGGGCCAATTTTAGCAACCTAGTGAATGTCTTTCTAAGAAATTGTGGACAAATTTGTACAATTTCAACTAAAATATCTTTTTTTTTGGAAAACAATTCCATTTTTTTGGGCCTTGAACACACATGAAATGTTAAATTTTCATATTAGGAGAATTCCAAAGATATTTCCTTTTTCAACCATCTTGTTGGATATCAATTTCCTAACACCTTGCCTAAGTTACTTTACCAAGTTATAATTAATTGAGATTTTTGTGTTACATGACATACTTTTAAGACTATGAGATATGTTAGGTAAATTTACTTAAATGTTTTTTGTTAAATTTAGTGTGAAATATTTCAATGCATGTGATGATTCACTCTTGTTAAAGGGAGGTAAGATTTTTAGGGGGGTGTTCACCTCCTATTCAAAAGTACAAGAGCTTAGGGGTGGGTCACGGGTTCGTAACAACATCTATGTGATCCTAAGGTTGGCTAGAGAGCTGGTTGTAAATTAATGTTTTTATCATTTCTATTCTTTAATTAATTTTCTATCAATTCCCAACATGGTATTAAAACATGGTTGTTTTTTGAGGGAATGAAAATTGAGTTTGCTTTTTACAATTCTTGAAAGCTTTGAGACATTGGGTGTGTTTTGTTTTTCTAGCATTTTGCTAAAAGTTTCAAATCTATAGGTGTTTTGTTTTCTAGCATTATTCTATTCACAATCATGGTGTCCACTTCCAATGCTTAAATATTGAAAAGTTGAATCGCAATAATTTTCATACATGGCAAATGGAAGATGGATTTTTCCTTGCATGAAAAGGATTTATGGGTAACCACCTTAGGAGAATTATTGCCACCAGAAGTTGAATTTCGAAATATTGTTCCTAAAAGAGGCATTATTGAACATCACTTGTTCATGAAGAAAGACAAATTGGTTCATGGAACAATTAGCTTAAATGTTGATTTTTGTTGCATCATGTAGCACTTTCAAAAAATACAAAAGATGCATGGGATAATCTTTGTGCAACATTTGAGAAAAAACATGTTGACAACAAACTACAATTATATCAAGAGCTTTATAATCTTAAAATGGAGGAAGGCAACTCAATGCAAGTTCATATTGACAAGTTTTGGATGATTGGAAATCAATTAACAAACATTGATTATTAAGTTTTTGATGAAGATTTGGCATTCACACTTTTAGAGAACTTGTCACCATCTTTCCACAACCTTGTGGTTTCACTTAGTACCCACACTAATTGATTGTTTATGGAGTTAATATGTGGACAATTGTTGCAAGAAGAATTACAATTAAACAAGAAGTGCAGTTTAAACATGGTACAAGACATGGAACATTAATTGATAAGGGTGTTTTCGGGAAGTTCAAAAGGGTTGTAGATTGGAGGAAATTTAAGAATAAGAAGAAAGGAGCTTGCTATAGTTGTGGCTTTAAAAGCCATTTTGCAAGAGAATGTCATCAGAAGAAACAAAATTGAAAGAATGAATTCAAAGGTTCTTCACAAGTAGTCACAATAATCAAAATTGAACTTCTTATGACTACTTAAATTATTTTTGCAATTTGTAGGGATGCATAATTTATTGACTCCAAAGCTTCACAACATTTAACCATTCAAAGGAAGTATTCTCAACCTTTAAGGAGTTTACTTTGAGTCACAAAATATATCTTGGAACCAATAGTGTGCTTAATGTATGTGGGAAATGCATTATTGTTTTCAACTTGCGAAATAAGATTTCCAAATGTATTGGAGATGTGTTATATGTTTCAAAGTTGACAAAAAATTTGTTACTAGTCAGTCATTAACAAAACAATATTTCAAGGTGGAATTTGAAGCCACCAAATGTTGGTTAAAGTCTTTTAATTCAAATAAGGTGATTGTTGAAGCTATTCAAGAAAGAGGGTTTTATAAGTTGGTTGGAGTTGTTCAATTTTTGGTTGTAGAATGTAGCACTAAGCTTAAGAAGAGTAACTTAAAGCATCATAAATTTGGACATGTCTGTATGTAGGTTTTAACAACCATGGATCAAAATAACCTTGTTAAAAGCATGGAGTTCAATGGATCATAACTTGAATTTCTATGATGGATGTGTGTATGGTAAACACCATCATACCCCATTTCCTTTGAGTGGGGGTTTTCATGCAAAGGAAATTTTTGGGCTTGTGCACATAGATATATGTAGTCCTATGCAACATCTCATGGAGGGGCAAAATATTTTCTAACTTTCATTGATGATTTCTCTAGGAAAACATTTCTTCATACTAGTATGAAAATTAAATTCATTTGTTTGACAAGATTAAGGTTTTCAAATATTTGGTAGCAAATTAGATTACAAAGAAGATCAATATCACAAACATGAAAATTATCAAGACAAATGATGAAAGGATAAGTCTAAATCTAAATCCAAAACATGAAACAAAGGTACGAAGACAAAAACATAAAGGCTAAAACCAAAAATATGAAATGTGCAAGACCAAAATACAAACAAATATTTATTATAATGAAGTAAACAAATGTAAACACAAAAATAGCTCAGAAGAAGGCTATAAAACAAGCTCATACTTTAGACTGGTGTTGAACATACTAAAGGTAATGGGGAGATCTTACATCTATTTATACCCTTTTGGGGGGACCTAACTCAAAGAAGCTTCCATGGAAGTTTTTATGTGCCCACCAACAAAGGAATTTTTATGGAAGGCTTCCTAACTATAAATTAATTACAAATTAATTAAGACTTAAATTAAAAATGAATTAAAAATGAACTATAAGTGAATTAATATTTAACTATGAGTTGATTAAAAGATAATCGAAAGTGAATTAGAAATAAACTATGAATTAATTACAAATGAACTTGAAGTTAATTAAGAGTGAATTTGAAGTTAACAAAAAATGAATCAGCAGTTAAATAATAGTGAACTAGGAGTTAATAAATAATGAGCTAAAAATTAATTATGAATAATGGATGAACATCCATATGAATGAATTTCATTCGTCATGTGAAAATGGTGTCTATGATAGTCAAAGCGATTAAATGTGATATGACTTTAAAACTTTTGGTGCATTTTATAAAGAGAATGACATTGTGAAGTAAACAACCACTCCATCCATGTTAGAATAGAACGGTGTAACTGAAAGGAAAAATCAATCACTTGTTGAAAGTGTGTGATGCATGTTGCAACATATGAAGCTAAAGTTAGATCATAGATTTTGGGCATAAGTAATACCAATTATAAGATATATTTAAAATCAAATCCCTGCTAAGGTAATTTTTAGCATGACACCAAAAAGGGTTTGGTGTAGATACAAAGTTTCCATAAGTCATTTGTGGGTCATGGTTTGCTTGAGTGTTTAAAAAATGATAAAGGTATTGTCGTTTTTTAGTATTTTAAAATATCACAACATTTTAAAACATTTCCACTAACCTTCCCACCTATACATACAAATTGCATAATTTATATGTGTCAAAATTTTGAAACATTCAAACCACATGACTTGTGACAATTTTCTACCCACTTTGTAGTCAAATCTATAGAAAATTTTGGTATTTGATGAAAAGAAGTCATATTTTATGGGTATTTTGAAAGTTTGGGACCCATTTGTAAACCATATGACTACAACTTTAAATGGACTAATTTTAAACATAAGAATAGATAGGGCATTAGAATAGACCATGTTAAATACACTACAAGGTGATTTTCATCCATTCACACAAAAATCAAAATATTTTGTTATGTGGACAACAAATTGTTGATTTTTAACACATTCCTAACATTCTAGAGGTTCATCAATATATGTAATTGGGCCAATAAGGTATTCAAAAGATGCATCTTATATATACATATCAACTTACTATAGTTTTTTTCTTATACAAATGGTTATATTATAATAATTTTACATGCACAAGAGGCATTTGCCTTATAGGACAAGTATTTTGGTGTCTATACAATACCACAAAAATACCATTTATATTCATATCCATGGAAATGTTTTCATATTTTTGTGATGTGTTTATTCAATATTACAAGATTGTAATTTTACATTTTTATTATCACACATTTGACATTGCTTTAGGTGGTATTTTGTACCAAAAACTACCCAAAAAATTGTGAGGGACAATATTTTTGAGACACTCAAGCAAACCGACACCCTTGTGTGTTTTTGGTTATGTTACATTTGTTCATGTGCCAAAGGAAGCAAGGACAAAATTAGATTCCAAAGGTGTCAAATGTATATTCATTAGTTATTGTAAAGAGATTAAAGGGTACAAATTGTACAACCTTATATTACAGTACATTATCATTAGTTGCAATGTTATCTTTAATGAATTTGGAAACTTTAACATGGGGAAACAATGGTTTCAAGGTTGGATTTTAGATCAATACAAAGGGTTTTAAATCAAGAATTAGAGATGGAAGATGAAAGAATTCCTCAACAAATGCAAAAAAAATCAACAATGGTTGAAAAAGACGTGAATCTTTCATGTGTTTTTTTGTTGATGTTGATGAACCCCATTTTTAATGGAAACTTTGAATGGTGAAGATTCACAACATTGGGAAAGGCCATGGATTTTAAGTTTCAATCAAGTTTACAAAACAATAAGGCTTTTTGATCACAAACCCCTTTGGTTGTTGTATGTATATCTCCTTTTAAAGATCTCCATTCAAAAAGAAAATTTTAACATTCATTTGACATTGCACTTTGAAATCTTTAATGTTTACAACTACAAGCATATTTTGAATTGATTCCATTCATACAACAAAGGAAAAAGTTTCATTGAAATCAACACCTTCAACTTGTGTAAATCCTTTAACCACCAAATGAGCCTTTGTGCCTTGCCACAAAACCATCAGCATTATCTTTGACTTTGAAAATTCAATTGTAATTCATTGGTTTGTAACTAAGTGGAAGAGGAGTAAATATCCTATGCATTTAAATTTGAGTTCCAACATCCATGTCAAGTCCCCCACATCATCAAAAAATGTTGTTGAGCAATTTGTCAAATACTAAGTCAAATCCAAATTTGTTGCATTGTCTTTTACTTTTACTTCAAAAGCTAAAAACATCTTACAATAACACATAAAAATTTCAACTTGAATGGGTTACAAATTTCCCTTGGGCTGACCGAATCCTTGCCATTAAAGGCATTCTTCACAATGTTAAATGTAAAGAACTTTGTAACATGATTAATAAGAAACCATTGACGTTGTTTGCTTCCAAATGGTACATTTTGATGAAACAAGAGGGCAAGAGGAAGATAGAAAGGATATGCCTTAGCTTGGTGTAAAGGCGAAAAATGGTACAATAGTAAGACCTAAACATACCAAAAAAATCAAGCTTTGTTTTTTACCCAATCAGTTATTATTGTTTTACAATAGGTTAATAAGAACATTCATTTGGGAAGTGAAAAGGTCTTGTTTGCCAATTTGTTCCAAATCTTGGAAGGGGGTTGTTTTATAGTGGAGTATGTAAAAAATTAAGAATTGTATTCATCCATTGGTGTGCTTAAGAATCCCAAAATGCATTAGTCAAAGATTTCATGTTGAATAATGGCTAAATAATTCATGTATTCTCAAGTCACTAATGCAATTTTGGCTACTATTTTGATTGTTAATTATGTTTCCCTTACATGTGATGAATCAATGAATATTAATGTAAATAATGGTATTTGGGTAAAAACACAATCAAAGGAGCCACATAGGTGAGTGGACACTCCTTAAAACTATATTTTTGGATTTTTGAAAAATCACAAGTGAAGCATAATAGTTTGGATTGTCATAATTTTTTGGAATATCTTCCATTAATTATTAAGTTTAATGCTCAAAGATTGATACAAATTAAATTTGTTTTTACATGTTGAAAGCATTCAAACTTTGAAAATGAACAATCCTTGTATTTTTCAAATGTCCTTTCTTTCTACCAAATGTGCACCATTCCTTCTAAAATTTGGAAAGGATTTCAACATTGATGATTAGAAGGACAAAAGAATTTGAACTGAAGAAAATTGTTTTTACAACCAATTTGAACACATTTGGTTCAAAAATGTTTTTGACCTTAAAAATTATGGATTTTGAAAATGTGCCTTTAACAAAAGTTGTTCATGTTTATGTGATAAAGGGCATGAATGCATAATATACATGATATAAAATCAACATGTAGTAAAAATGTATTTATATCTAAAATGTGGTGTTAAAAGCCATATTCAAAATTAGGTATACCCATTAGGAACCACTTTTAGGACTTACAAATTACAATCCTACTAACTTTTTCACCTAGTCAAAATCAAACCCTAGGTCTTGCAAGTCCTTTTTTTGGGTAGGGTTTTCCAAAAATTACAAAATTGTTAGGTGACTCAATTGCAGCCCACCTTTTTTTCCCTGTTTTCTTATGTTTTGTTTACACTTTGCACACATCTAGCTTTTTCCCGCTTGACATTTCATAATTAAACTTGGAGTTACATACCTACAATTTCAATAGCCTTTTGGATTTGGAAAGTTTAGTGATCAACCTTCAATCTTAGGCATTTAGATTGTATTTTTTCTTATTTTAGTTTCTTTGTAAATTTGTTGTGTGCCTTGAATACTTTCATTGAAAAGCTTGGTGAAAGGGAAACATTTGTTGTGCATTTGTGTTTTTCTTGTTCAATTTATTTTATAAACTTATTATGTAGCTCATCAAGAAGATTTTCAAAGGAGGAAAAGTCCATGGCTAGTGATGTAGTTGGTATGTTGACAATATGGGTTTAAAAACAGGAGGCATTGATGTTTTGAGGTTAATTTAGAAAGATGTGCCAACATCTTAGATTGAAGAAGTCTTTGGGCCCAAAATTTCAAAAAATGGGTATAGATATGACAAGAAAGTTCATGCTCCAATGGTGTAGAGTATTTTTGAATTGTACAAAAAGGTCACAGGGCAACACAAGGTGACTAATGGCCAGATTAATAAAGGTTTTGTACAAGGTGTGATATGCTGGATGAATGGTGACAACCTTGATTAGGCAAAATATGTAGTTTACTATGGCAAATATGCTACAAAATTGAGGGAGACAAAGGTAGCCAATTTGGTTTGGCAATTGGAATTGGGTGGTGTTCATGAGGTGAAACCATCTCCACAACCTCCAACTTGCAAATGTGTGAAGGTTGAATATGAAGTTGTTGATGTATAAGCTCTAAAAAGGAAAGGAGTTCAAGTTTTGAGTGAGAAGCAAACAATGAATATGAAATTAAGAGAACAAGAATTGGTTTGGGTAGATCAAATGGCCAAGGTGGTAGAATTTATTTTGTGTTTGAAAAGAAGAAATCTAGGATAAGTCAACTTGACTTTAAAATGACAATGTTTTAGGACTTGTTAAAGTTGATGCAAAAAGGTGGGGGGTTTAGACTTTACCTATTGTCCATGCTTCATGATCCTGATTATAAACCTGAACCTTCTACTATATAGTGCCCAGGTAAATCCACATTTGTTGTCCATGAATGCCTTGTTTACGCGTAATGGTTTCTTAATAGTTGCTAGTTGTGATCACACGTACCACATATGTTGTATGACATATTATGTGAGTTTTCATCCATGCTGCAAGATTGTTGATTACAAGGAAGAATTCTAACATAATTGGTTAGTAGTGGTTGGTATTCGGCCCTTGAGTGAAGTTGTGCTCACCTCCTTGAAAATTAAATCACCAATGCATTTTACTTGATTGCAAAGATTGAAGCACAAGGCTTATAGTTCCAGCAAGATTTTGCTTTTAAAATTATGGAATGTAATTGTGTTTTATGTTTCAGTTTTAAACCTAATAGAATTGGATTTGTTGCATTAGTTCAATCAAATCTAAAAATTAGTTCAATCCTATGTTGAAAATGAATTGTTATAAGAATCTTCTTTGGTTCCTTATGAGTTTAGAACATAGGTCCATTGAAATCTAAATTTTGATATCCAATGGTTGTGATTTTAGTGAGAGTCCATTAGAAATGAACTTTAAGAATTATAAAAATGTTGCATGTAAGTCTAAATGTTCAGTCCTATATCAATCTTAAGATCAAGGAATTGGTTGTCCTTGTTATGTACATTTTGTTTTCGGGCTTTAAGACTAGTTTGTAAATCCATTACAAGTCTAGTGTTAGTGCTTTGTTTATTATTGCTTGTCATAGAAGTCCATTGCAAGTCTGCTGTCAATCCTTTGTTTATTATTGTTCATTTTGTTCCTAGGCTTTAGGATTAATGGCTTATAAGTCCATTGCTAGTCCAATGTCAATCCTTTTTTTAATATTCCTTGTCCTATAAGTCCATTTTGTTTATGGGCTTTAGGATTGTTAGGATGTAATTCCATTACAAGTCCATGAGAAGTCCAAACCAAAAATGTGGTGTGATGCAAGTCCATTTGAAATCCATGGAGTCTAGATTCAAGTTTTGATTCCTTGGTTTCCAATTTGTTTAATTCCTTATTTCCTTACCTCTTCAAAAGTCATGTTCATTTATCCTTTAATTCTTTACCCCTAACTTAGGACTATTTTTTAATTTCATTCATGTATATATTTCTATCTAGATTTGGAATACTCAAATTGTGTTTTGTGATTCCATTGAGTCATAAATTATAGGTTTCTATTGGTTTTACCCATAGATAAGAGATAACATGCAAATTAGTAAAACCATTACAAGTTAAGATGAATTTTCCTCATGATGTTTCTTTTCAATTTCAAAATTTGTGTGTTGGGCCAACAAGCAGTCCTAAAAGGAATTAATCTTCAAAAGCATGCATCTTTTCAATTATTTTCTTATGATTTCATCCTAGGTCTTGAATTATTTTCATGTGCTGAGATTTCTCTTTTTGTCATGATTTGTGTGTAGGGTTTTCCAAGCTGGAGATGAAATTTGTGTAGGTTCAACATTTGAGATTATTTGTGGTAATTTTTTAACCATCATGAACATTACAGTGGTTGAATCAGATCATGTTTTTATGGAGTTGATCTCACTGATTCCTAGGCCACACCCATGGGTGCCTCTACATTATACTGTATGGATATGGAGAAAGAGGAATGTAATGTAAAGGCTTTTTAAATCACAAAATCCTATACCTGTAGCATGGACATGATGCTTGCAACTATTTGTATCATATGCAATGTTAACAAATCTAAACTAATGTTTCAAGTATGTCCAATATATCACAATGTTTTTGAATTGTTAACCTTCTTGGTTAATGCTAATAGCTTAAGCAACCCAAAATGATTTATCTTTCTCTCCTTAACTTTCCAAATACTTGTGTTTTGACTTTGAATTCATGTATTTGCAAGTTAGCTCCTTTCCAATACCTACATCATATGCGTTTAGTTTGTTCCATACTGTCACTATACAAGGTCATTCCCCATTCTTAAAATAACATCATCTACTTGTTGTAAGATTTGAGCTAGACTTTTCTTTAGGTATGATGAGGAGCTTAGAGGCATTACCATACATTCATTATTGAATAGCTTGTAAAATTTACAAAGTTTTGAAAGGTGGTTGACATTAGGTGGAGGCTTGAACATTGTGTATTTGTGTGTTGATACATTAAAAATGAATCATCTTGTACATATTGAGTTGTTAAACTACTTACATTAAACCTAAATGTCTCTTTGAAATATGTCAGGATTGCCGACATTCCAATTTTTGTTATGAATGCATTTTTGCCAAGCCATTCAAGAAATGCCCCATATGTGAAGTAGATGTTCTAGATTTGTCTTGTTGTGTACAAATAGATACTAAAAGTGAAGTCACAAGCCCTTTCAAGAACTCTAAGTAGCGAGTTCACATTGCAAAAGATCTAAAAAAGGTAGCCTTCAAGGGATTGAATTTAGTTGTTGCTTTTGACAGCAACATAGTGCCAAAGCTTGATTTTGATCACAAAAAGAAATTAGTTGTCAAAATTGAGAAGTCACTTAAGATAGGCAAGGAAATTTTTGGCATAGAAAAAGGTGATTTTGACTTCAGATCTAAAGAAGCACTTGAGAACAAGGACATTAAACTTGCATTAATTCACTTTCCACCTCGAAAAATGTTACCAAAGGAGGCTAAAAATATTGAATACATAGATGTGAGTGATTTAACTCATAGTTTAGATGATGATGCAGGGAGCGGTGGCTTACTTGCAAAGAAGACAGTGATTGAAAATGATCAATTTGATGCAGTGGATCTTCATACTAAAAAGTTGAAGTCTTGTTCAAAGGTGAAATTGTCTACTTGAAAGCTAGTTTCCAGGAGTTAGATGTCTCAAACTTCTTTTCATTGAGTCAAATTCAAGTTGGCATAGATGAAGCTTAAAAGAAGAAAAGTAAGAGGAATGCTTGTTATCCAACTCTTGGAATCTCCCTTAGGAAAACTAGAAGATTTGAACCTGCTAAGGCCAAGAAATCATCAAAGAAGTCAAAGTAAAACAATATTACCTACCCAGATGGATTATGGACTTCATAGATGAAACTAGTTTTGAACTTCTTCTTAGAAACCTATGTCCATTCATTGATCATTTACCCATTGGAATTTGAAGTTGATAGGCCTTTGGAGCTAAATTTCAGCCCAAATTGACTAGATACCATCTTGTACAAGCATATGCATTGTTTACCTCAATTGTTGAGTGAGTATGTTTTAAATATTATGGAAATGCTCTTAATTTGCAAATTGGCACAAAATTTGGTTAAAGAATCGGCTCAAATAGAATTGGTTAAAAAATGCTTCAAACATAATTATCCAAATTTACTATACAAGATTACCATTAATTACAATTTATGCACATGTTTTGAAAACACCAAGAGAGGGATTGATACTCTAGTTTTCAGGGACAATTGCACCAACAATCTTGGTGTCATGCAACCAAACAAGTTAAGATGTATACCATTTGAAAAACTAGAATGTTCAAATTTTGACATGAACTTACCTTCATAAGTTGTGTCATGTACCATTTAAATAGTTGCAAGTGTGATAATTTGCAAGTTGTGAAAGCTTCCTATTAATAATTCAACACCTAATTGCAAATGTGCCATGGTGCTCAACATTTTTCCTTTCCCACACTTTGCAACAATGTCACATATAAGTTGAACACATACATCATAGTAGTTAAACATGCATAAATGAATTATCAGTAGTAGTTTAACACCTTTTTGCAACTAAATCATGATTATCATTCAATTATATGGGTATCATTTCAATTAAATATTTTTGTTCATTCTCCAAAATATTTCATGAATTGTTAAGGGAAAGGAGTAGATGCCCAAAATGGTTGCCAACTAACCTTGAAAAAACAAGGGTGGGGTTTCCATTAGAGGCATTCATAATTTTATCTTGCTCCATTTTGGTTCTAGATAACAAAAAACATAAGTTATTGGATGTAAACAAGTCTCTGGTCTACTTTATTGTGTAGAAATAATTAAATTCTTTTATCCAAGTTTCTACCAAAAAAATCATTTAACATTTACATAATTAGCTAATTATAGGTGTTTAGACATTTGTTTTGGGGAGACTTGTGGACTTAGTGCCACCGGGCCATCATCACTAGTTTAGATGCTTATCACTTCTCCTAATTTTAAAATATGGTTACCATTGTTTCATGAGGTTGAACATAATAAGGACCAACTTCAGTTTTTAAAAGAAAGTGTAAATCATACCTATGCATTTATATGAGACTTATTAGTAATTTTGCATATTCATGGATTGCAAATTAAATTAGCAAAAATAACTAAACATATAGTTCTAGATCTCTAGAAATCTATTACGGAAAACACATTATAGATCATAGAATCCTCACACAATCAATTTAATATGTATTTCTAAAGGTTTCATAGATCCATTTGACATTGGCAAATTCTTGACAATGATTTATGATGTTCAAATTTAAAAAACTCTTCATCATTTACATTGGACACATAAACTTACAAGTAACATTGAATTTTTAAGTTGTAGATTTGTTGAATTGCCCACCATTCCAAAAATATGGCATAATGTGCCAAAAGTTTACTGATGTCTTCCATCACCTTCAATAAATTGTACCAAAAATAAACAACTATCAAGCAACCCCTTTTCATGACATATTAGTCTTAAAGGACTAACCACAACCATGAAACTTGAAGACATAGACCCTAATTAATTATTAATGATTGTAATTGCATACTAGGAAAACCAACCTCCATCTTTCAAACCCATTAAAACCACCATCTAACCTTCAAAACCCATAATCCACTAATCGAGATGTACTGCATAGATAGCCACAACATCATTTAACATCCAAAGTGGAAATGTTTTCCACAAAATACAATAAATTTGCAGGTTATACATACAAATTTGTGAAGCCTATAATGCTAATAGATCTTCAATTTTCAAATTTGTAGATAAATCATTCATCTTCAACATTCTCAACTATAGATTATATTTCAAGTAAAGCAGTCTTGGAAAGCTGATAGGCAAATTTTCTCCCTTTCTATCTATGGAACTTTGTATCATCTGAAACTTCATCGCCTTAATCAAATGGGAATAGATGTATGTTTCACCTATGTCACATTGGACATATGAGTACGGACTCCTACCTTGTTGCTTGAAGTATTTGCTAATAACAACTTGATTATCGTAGAAAAACATTTGACCATATGTGTTTACATGTTTTTCTTCTATTACCATATGCAACTTCTCTGTGCACATTAAAACCCAAAACCAACAGTCTTTTACGTCATTAGTAGCTACAACAACAAAATAATCACCAACCTCTAAACAAGTTGTTAATGATTCTCCATCATGAGAAACTTCCCACATATCATCGATGATTAGATCACACCTAACATCAATAGCTGAGCAAGGTTCTAATGTCACTAGGTCCCAAGGTTGTACATGGGTATAGTTGTCATAGGGTCCATCTCCACCATCTACACAAAATTTGCAAAAGCAAGACAACTCTTGCACATGTAGTAAGGTTTTGATCAAATGAGAAACATAGCAAATTACATGTTTTGACCTACTACCACTAACTTTGTGTGCTTCAAAGCCATGAGTGCTATCAACATCTCCCAACCTAATTTCATGGAAGTATCGTCTTACTTACCATTGAACTATAAGGTAAGCAAGATGTGCCATACCCATACTTGCTTCCAGAAAATTGCACACATCTAAAGCATTTTGTAGCTTTGTGGCACTAACAATTTTCACTTGTTCACTACGAAGAGCAGTTTTTACATGTGTTGTGGTCCCATCCCATTGGCCCTTGCCATGACCTATTCCAAAATAGTTCCAACCCATAACACACCCATGAGGAAAACCAACAGTTTTCGTTAGTGCTTAGTATCTTGACACATGAAACCACGTTCTGGCGCACTTGAACTAAGATGCACATCTGTCACTCCAAATTGTGTGTTCAATAAGGAGCATTATGTTCTGTGCTTGGAGCCAAGTTTAATGGCATCTAAAGCAATGTTGAACAAACAGATTATCCTGAATGCAATCGTCTGAAATGTAAAAATGATACTCAATAATCACTCTTGTCTTTTCATCATCTCCAACACTGAAATTAGGGTTGATCCTCTAAGTCAAGTGTACTAAAATTATAATTTGAATGTTGTGCCAATGCTTAGTTTGAATCTCATTTGACTCCATGAATGAATAATTTTTGGAAAAGTCAACATAGGAAACAAAACAATCTGGTGATTGATTTGCCATGCACAATTTGTATTGACAATCCCGCCAAGTTGCAACAACGTTGTGGAATACAAATTGTTGCAATCTAGGCCCCATGAAATCCAAGTATTCAGAACATTGACTTTGCATATGTTCCAAACAAATCACTATTTTGGGTTCTCCTATTTTTGTGATCCTAATAGGTACTTCTTGCAAGCACTTCCAACTCAAGAATGTTTCATGTTTTGGATCCTTCTCCAATTGGAAAATTTTCAACAACTTTAAACCACAATTTGGATAGTTTCCTTTAATGTAATCCAAGGCATGCCATTTTTGGAATTCAAGTTTTGCACAAACAATCTTTTGCCAAACATTAGTGACACCTTTGAGAATTGATTCATTATTCAAACAACTTGGTGTTTGATGTTGATCATGGGTAGATACTACTAGATTGCATACCTCATTACACTAGCAAGTACAAGCTTTGTGTGGCCTACACATCACATGTTATTAAATCCATCTTTGGGCTCCCTCAATTCTATATGGTATTGATAGCAATAAATGTTGAATTCTTTCAACCTTTGCACAAACCAAGGCTTCAATGTATAGAACGATATGAATCTAATCCCAATTGCTAGATATTTCTTTTTAAACCTGATAAAGACATGTAACTAGAAAATACAATTGAATTATGTTAGCATACTAAGTATCTACAATTACAATTACAAACTAACGAAGGACTACAAATTATAACCAAAGGCATAAAGGAAATGCAAGACACAATAACCATATCTAGGACTCTGAAGGATTAATAACATTAAGGTCCTGGTTCATGAAGATGTCCTACACTTTGTTGGTAGTCTCAAGATAGCTTGTAAGGTCCAAAAGGAATACTAAGTAGCTTCATTTGACTAATAAGATCCCAAAGGAGTTCTTCAAGGCAGTTTCAAGACTGATAAGATTTCAAAGGAATTCTTCAAGGCAACTTCAATTCAAGACTTGTAGGACCCCAAAGGCATAAATAAACACTTAAAAGATCAACTCCTAACAAGATTCTTGATGGCAACATTTTTTTAAGGATTCAAAGGATTAGATAAATACTTCATGGTTGTATTGCTTGCCATCTACAAGAATTAGTTGAAGGAATTAGAGGCATAAAATACTTACATTTCAAATAATTTGAGCAAAGCTAACAAAACTACAAAAGGATATTTGCAAAGTGAACTTGTAAGGACATCAATGGACTCATATACAGAATACAAGGACTTAATTTATGAATGAAAAATTTGACTCCTACAATAGGTTAAGTACATGATATACTTTACTTCTTGAGGCCCAAGGAATCCATGACAAATGATATCCAAGAAAACATAAGAGAACTATCAAATTAAAAGAACTATCACATTAACAACTCAAAAGAATTGTTAGATTTGAGTAAAGTTTCAATCACATCACCTTGAAAAATTAAAAACACATATTTACGAAATTAGAGTTCTCATGGTTCAAATTATTTTAAGGAACAAATAACCATGAAATTGGACAAACCTCCAAATGTAGTAATACCAAATCAAAACACATGGTTTAGATTGTTTCAAGGGCCAAAAAACCATAAATTTGGGTCATAGACTTCCGAACGTAATTAAATCAAATCAAAACACATGGTTCAGATTGTTTCAAAGACTAATAAATCATAAAATATGATAGAATTGTAAATATTAATATCAAATCAATACACATCCATGATTCAAATTCTTTGAGAGATCAAAACATCATAAACTTTGATAGAATTACAAACACATGTCAATATCAAATCAGAATACATCCATGGTTTAGATTATTTCAAGGACCAATAAATGGTAAAATTTGACAAATTTACAAAAAAATAATAATAAATCAAAACATATCATGGTTCAAATTGTTTCAAGGACCAACATATCATAAAATTGGATTGAACTACAAACACAATAATATGAAGCCAAAACACATGGTTTAGATTGTTTCAAGGAGGTCAACAAATCATAAAATTTGATAAAATTATAGACATATAAATACCAAATCAAAATAGATCCATGGTTCAAATTGTTTCAAGGATCGTATGATGATAAAATTGGACAAAATTACAAACACAACAATACCAAATGAAAACACATGGTTTAGATTAATTCAAGGACCAACATTTATCGTAAGATTGGAAAAAATTGTAGACAATAATACCACATAAAAAATGCATGGTTCAAATTGGTTCAAGGACCAACATTTATCATAAAATTGGACAAAACTATAAAAACAACAATAATGCATCAAAATGCATGGTTCAAATTGGTTCACTTGGACCGACATTTATCATAAAATTGGACAAAACTGTAGACAGAACAATATCAAATCAAAATCCATGTTTCAGATTATTTCAAGGACCACCAATTCATTAAATTGGACACCAATTTATAGATGACAAAGTAGGGGCTGCCTGATCTTGACCACATTCAAGACAAATCATCAATGTAAAAAAACATAGTACATTCAGCTAACCTCAACTATGTGCAATTTTTAGCAATGAAATTATACATATGATTGTGTAATTAGGTAGATCAGCAAACCTAGTTGATTCACATATCATCTCAATTTAAATATTGTCCAAATTAATTTATGCAGGACCTACTAGCCATAAAATTCCATCCATCTATAAAATAATCATACCAATAATGACATTTGTGACCACCCACATTAGAAATACATGCATGGAAACCAAAAACATAGGATCGAGATGGTTTGCTACAAGAATTTTAAAAACTGATTGTCCACCTTAATTTAGTAACTTTTTGAATCACAAAAACTCAATATATCTTGAAGCATCAAAAATTGTAAAAATTCACCATAATTAGACAAATACACAGAACAATCATGAATACAAAATCATGATGGTTTGTGTGTAACATAGTCCAAAACTTTAACATTAAAACTACTTGAGCCCTTAGATGAATAAGGTTGAACAATATGGAGGATCAATAGTTGTAGATGCATCATACATGAAACAAAAAATGTAATAATTTATTCAAGAAGGACCTAAATTCATGATATTTTCTTTTGGCACTAAATTGAGAATTTGGCATTCTCAAGACCAACCACACATCAAATACACATGAAAAGAGGGAAGACACAAGGTCAAGGTGGTGTGCCTCAAGAATTGTTATAACTAATTATGAAACATTTAACTTTGTTAAACTTGAATCATAGAAACATGTTGAAATTTAAATTATTAGAAACTGGGAAAACGCACCAAGTTTCTGGAAATTATTTAATTGATGTGGTTTTTTCTTGTGACCCTTATATGAATAAGGTTTCAATCACATGGAAAATTAAAAACTATAATTACATCTTTTCAAAAAAAAATTAAAAAAATTATATGGACTTGAATTGCTAAACTTTTCCTTAAATTGCAAAAGGTCAATAATGACATATAACATATCCAAGACCTATGAATAGTCCATAAATCTTAAACCCATATGGACAATCTTGACAAATGAATACACAAGTTCAAATGAAACAGAAGACCAATCTGAAAATACAACTATATCAAGAACTTTAACATGTTAGGATGACAACCTTAGATGAGCAAAACTTCAATTAGATGAAATTGTAAACATATGTTTTCAAACTATGGTGTCCTTTACAACCATAGATCTAAGCCCCATGAACAACCATAAACAATGCAACAAGTTGAAACAAAAAATTAAAAAATTGCAGAAAGAATCAAATTGAAAAAATTTAGAAGAATGTACTTGTGGTTTTTCAAAAAAATGAATAGCATGTTCTTCCCATCTATTCTTCATGATGTAGTGTTTCATGATGTCTCGTTTGTTTGGATTGACCCTAGTCTCATTTTTCCAAAATTCCATCACCACATCAATGACATCTTTTGTAAGCGCATCTCTTCTTTTTGCTCAGACTACAGGGGCCCATTGCATGTTAGTACCATCTTGAAGTTGTATTCTCCTGCTTTGTCATTTTCTCAAGATTTTCCAATTTGTTCCAATGAGTTGGCCCACTACAATAAAAATTTGGGTAGAACTTGAAATAACCACATTGTTGACAACATTCTTAGCTCTCATTTCATCAAGACTATGACCAGCCTTTATACCTTGCCAACCTTTTCTCATGTTGTTAACAACTTCAAATGTAGTCTCATATTGTTTTGAATTCACAACCACATCTAGCATTGCCTTGTTCAAAATGGGTTGTTTTAAAAGCTTTTCCATGGCCAATCATTGATACTCAAGGCCTTTCATTCTTGTCATCTTATGTAGGAGTGGTGCAATATAATTTGCAAGTCTAAAGGTCAACCTATCTATGTCAACAATGTGAGTAGGATTACCATCTATAATAACTTGTTGACATTGAATAAACATTTCTCTCCTAGTAGCCCCAAATTTGTGTTGTCTATCCCTAGCCACCAACCTTCATGCAACTTGTGTCTTCAAAGCTTTCCTAGTACCCTTTCCAACTCTATGCTGATTCTTTTTGTTCCCCATTAAAAACACTGAAATGTACAAAAAACGATATATAGATCACAACCCTAAATCAACGAACACACCCACACATATGTTGAAACACTTGCATTTAATTTAACATATAGATATCAATAGATCTTCTAAATGCAAGTTCACATTGTATTCTAGAAAAAATCATTCCTAAGTTGTTTCATGGCCTGTAAACCTAATGGAATCTCAAAGGCATTTGTGAAAGCACAAACAATGCTAAAGTTATGCAACTAATAATGGCAAACTTTGAAAAATCTCAAAGGTAAGAGAAGACATAGACCTAATCAAGTCTTTGCATATTCGATTCATCTAGCGAAACCAATATCCACCAACCTCCAATGTGCACATAGGCCTTTGAAACCCAATCCACCTTCCTCACACAAAAGCAAAAGTTTTTGAAATTATAATGATAGATCTTTGGCTTTATAAGGATGAAATTCACACCCCAAGGATGCACCCTTAAAGGAACTTTGTATATGAAAAGGTCACCAAGTTCTAGGCAATTGATGTAGTAAGAAGGCAATAGTTCTATTTCAAACTTAAGCTTTGGCACTATGGATGTTTGCATACATTTTGTAATTCTTATAAGCAATAAACTCCTAAAACCTATTACAACATCAAAGATCTTCATGAGTATTTGCAAAGACAAAACCTACGTGCATTGAGCTATTGAACCTTGTAGAATTATTAATTAGCAAACCTATTCGGGAATGTTGAAGATCAAATTGTTCTAAAAAAATGTACTTTAAGCTCATAAACAAGAAGCCCTTCAAAATGAAAAGATAGAGAAAACATGGATATTATAAAACCTAGAACTCCATGATGTGAGCTTGAAACCTCCCCCATGTCCTTTGAGCTCAAAAGTGTTGTGCATAGTGCATAGAGGACGTACATGGAATAACAACTGCACTACATTGTAAACCGATCGCCACTATAAAACATTTCTGTTTGTGTGAAAAGAAATTTGCAAAAGTTGAACCATTAGATAGGTAATGACCTAATATCAACAACTCCGATCAAACGTTCAGAATACACATTTCCCCATACGAAGGACTTTACACTTGACTTTCAAAAACAAAGTCCTTGAGGTCATGCAAACTAAAAAAATTCTTGATTTTTAACAAGGTTGGATACTTTTAAAATATTTTCTTTATGGGACTTAACTTTAATGATACCAAGATTTTTGCATCCATAAATGCCATAAACTAACCAAATTTAATAGTCCTTAAGTGTATAGCCAATGTTCCTTAAAACTGTCTTGACTATTTGGTCATGTTTGTTGTAAAGATTGATTCACATAGTCTTTTATTGGCTAACATAGGTAAATATGGCCTTTTAACCCATTATGAATCCAAGAACTTTAGAACTCAATAAGCTTTTGGAGTCCTTTCATGTCCTTTAAAACATTTTTGATTTTGTTACAATCATAAACTTTTTTGTTTTAGGACTTCAATGGAAATCCTTTTTGTATCAAATGTTTAATTTTTTTATATCATTCATTTATTTTGAATGTATTATTCAAGAAATGAGAAAATAAAATAAAATTTTGAGTCCTAATCAAACTTAGAAGTTACATACGTTAATGAATTTTTCATGTGTGGCAATCCTTTTGGGTTCCTTGATCTTGAATATGGCCTAAAGGGATACCCAAATACAAATTTTAAAGTTATAAACCAACACAAAAATGACATGTGTCATGTGCAATCCTTAGAAAAGGACTTTTACCTTGGTGCCCTTACTCTTTTAACTGTGTTTTCACCCAATTAAATCTCCATACACACATTATTCATGATGCAAAATTAGGCAAGAATTCCAATGATAATCTTCCTTTGAAAGGTTGTTAATGGAACACGGGTTAACAACTTGATGGTTATAATCATAAGTTTTACAAATTGGCAGAGGATTGATTTCACGTTTTATAGCTCAAAATTATTATTTTTCGAGGTTGATGGGGTTTGTACATTCCAAGGAACCAAAACTAAGGTCAATTTGCAAATCAATATTTACCATACATGTTGTGTGCTCCTATGTTGGCACACATAACCATCACTATCACCACACATACAACACATAACATAAAAATATTATGAATTGTACACCATATCCAAACTAAAAGATGATTCACCTACAAAAACATAGGAATGTAAACCCAAAACATAAGATGGAAAACCAAAAACACCATATGCCAAAAGAAAATTGCCATAACACAAAAAAACTACAGTGTAGAAAACATAATGTGCTTTAGAATTTCAAATCACCAAAAATGATTTGAAATCACACAACCTAAAATTATATCCCATCAACAAAATATCCCAAACCCTATTCACACTTGAATTAATTTGAAATAAAACCCAAATAACTAAGTTAATTCGATTTATCTTTAACTAATTAGGACCTAACTAATCAACTAAACTAACACATTTGACATGCAACATTTTCCATTAGGGTTCAATGCATGGCTCATAGATATAATCTAGCTTTCAAGACCTTGTTTAGTTTGAAAATTTTGAATATAGCAAATCTACTACAGAATTATCATTCATAATTCGCCCATAATTCAAAAAAACACTTGGAGTTCATTAAGTTCATTAATATGATGGAAACTAAGGGGCTTGTAATGTTCAAAAACATGAAAACCCATTGATTATCCTTGTTCTAACGAAAATTTTGTCAAAAGTATAAGCCACTTATGGCCAAGATGTATTTGGACAAGACAAACAATCTAGTTGGTTGCAAGTTAATTTGATCATCCTTGCTGATCCTTATTACATGCTAGGAATGTGTTGTATCATTTAGTTGTTGAAGAACAATATTGATTATCTTGTGCATTTTACATATTGTGTTCTTAGTATCTTTGGAAACCTTTCAGTGAGGAAGGGTGTATTGACTTTAGTTTCATGATGTTTGGGCTTGTGGTGTAATTTTTTTGAATATTGAATGATTTATTCATTGAAAATTAAATTAAATCATAATTGAAAATTTTAGAAGAATTGGGATGTGCCTTTGGTGTTGTTGGAAAGATTTCAAGGAATAAGATTTAATGGAATATATTTTGTAAGATTTGGATGTAAGATGGGGGAGATATTGAATTTTACATAATTCTTGTCAATGAAAATTCAAATAAATCACCAAAAACCAAGTTTTGGAAAGAAAATTCAATTGGGAATGCAGTCGCACTTCGAGACCTACCATTCAATTCAAGTATGAAAAATTGGGATGGGTGAAAGCATGGTAAAGTGTACAATTAAAAGTACTTGCCAATCTATTTGTTAAATGAACAAAAAGTAGGACTAAAACCCATCAAAACATTATTATACATTCAATCTTTTTAGTTGAAAGATAAATAACAAGATACTTGTTCATTATTATGCATTAACTTTTAAAATTTGCATTGTAATTTAAGTAGGTTTCAAGTAGACTTTTTAAAATGTAAGTAGATTTAAAAATCTATTTTTTGTAGTGTAAGAATTGATTCAAGTATGTGTCAAGTATATTCTACCAAAGAGAAAGTAAATTTGTTTTTTGGTGATACACTTGAATATACAATGATCTTTATGCTATAACTTCATACATGTATATTTCATTAATTTTTCTAATGAAAAAGTAGGTTTGATCACCATTTTGACCAGTCAATTTCAAATGTACTTATTCCCTACTTTTATTTTTCCAAAGTTTTTGAAATTTTGTAATTGATTTACAATAAACCCAATTGAGAGCTCAATAATTTCAAAATGAAATCTAAGTAGGTTCTTTTATCATTAATTTAAAACCATCTGCTAAAGGTTGTAACAATCCAAACAATCCCATTACATTAGGACCCTTTCTACGTTGCATGGAAGCCATTACTTTACGTTCAGCTAAAACTAAAAAGGCTACTCCTAGTAAAAGGGGTATTATTATTCCAAGTATTCTTGCTAAAATACCAATGATATATAGTCTCATTTTGTTGGCTTTTTTTTTAATCTTGTTCCATGTTAAAAGCTACGAAAAAAAAATATATATATATATTTCTTTCTGCTAGCTTTAGAAAAACATGGGTTGTGGACCACAGACTAAAAATTTGGATATACTTTCTTGTGTTTTTGTGAAAAATTGTCTCTTTTTAAATGTGATATTTTTTCATCAATTTTTTCAATATACTTTACCATGCTTTCACTGGATGTGCCTTTGGTGTTGTTGGAAAGATCTTGATGAATAACATTTAATGAAATTAATGTCATAGGTTTTGGACTTAGGATGTGGGAAATATCAAAATTTAAGTGAATTTTTCCCTTGAAAATTCAAATAAATTATAGAAAACCAGGTTGTGGAAGCACAAATCAGTTGAGAATGTTGTCACACTTGCAGGTCATATTTAACTCTTCGAAAATTGGATATAGGGTCTAGGGTTTAAGGTTTAATTTAACCCTAAATCCTACCTACAAAACAATTTTCATATGTTGAGTTTCCCCTATTTTCAAACAGGTTCGCACTTGAGCCAATGCAACAGGCCACAGTAGTGATATATAAATCCAGCAATGTTTCTGAAAATTTGAAAAAATATGACACATGAAAACCTCAAAAACCACTTTCTTTTCATAAGAATTAAATTGAACTAAATTTCACCTGAGGAAAAAACACTGGTCTATTCCCACATATGACGGGTTGAGGATAGTAGTGAGAAAATTTTAACAATTTGTTAAGATTTACAAATCAAATTTAGGAGCAGGCTATAGTGAAGTTGCTGCTGCTTGATCTCGTGCTGATACAACCACTCCACAAAATCATTGGGCAGTAAGAAATCTTCATTTCGCAATTTGAACCTCAGAAATTTGAATATTTCATAAAAGCCAGCAATGACAGCCAAGCTATTCTTCATACCAACCAGCATTTTGTCAACACCGTTCCTACAGGTACCAAGACCCCCAACCATTTTCAGTTAAGGACCCCATTATTTGATATAACATGATGTCTTGAGTGTAAGGTAAAGCCCTCAGGTGGGGGCATTCTCAAAATAAGGGGCCTAGGATGAGACAATAGGGTTTAACTTCTTCTTTTCCTGTCAAAATCTGGTGACCTTTGTGTATTTGTTCCAAAAAGACCTTTTGTACAAACTTTGATTATGGATTGTTTTTTGGTCACCACTGTGCAAAATTTAGCCAAAAAACAAAAGCACTGGTATAATCCATTTGCCAAAAACACTTGATTCTGAATTTTAGATATTCAGAAACGGGGAATTATAGTCAGCTTTGGAATATGGTCAGCCTCCAGACTCCAGAGGGTTACCTAAAGATTGTCAAGGTAATATGCTAAGGTCATCTGTGTTGTCGGGCCTGTCAGAACCTTCCTGAATCTAGGATGAAAGTTCAACATTTCTCTACCTTGCGTAATAATACGTATCTTCTTCCCTCTTGCCCTTGCCATCACTATTGGTTGCTGAGATTCCCCAATCCACTGAAATCGACAAACTTTTCAATTGGGGGACCTGGAGTTTGGAAGGAAATAGAAGGGAAGGGCTACTTTATTTCTTTATTTTATGGCCATGATTTGACCATATGCCATGGTCATCATGATTTTGACAGTTTAGAAAAATACCACCACAACTTACAAGGCAGCATATGAATTTCTTTACCTAACAATTTGTTTTGTTTGTTGATACTTTGATAGTCCTTGCCATCAGCAGCCAGCAGCAGAGCAAATGGGATAGTCAATCAGGTGTTTGAATGCAATGATTAGGGTGTTGGCACGGGTCTGGTTCATGACCAACATATAGGCAATCAGAATGGCCATGTGCAAATGTTAGAGCAGGTTGGTCTCAAGGGTGACAGCTCTCCTCAAAGGGGTAATGCTCCTTGTGCTCCATGCTGTCCACTGTTCACTAAAGACAAAGCCAAAATTTCTCCTCGTGTACCATCCACCAACCCAAAATGGAACAACTTCTGAATCTCAACTCCAAAAGACTTCAAATCTGTTTTAAGAACTTCAGCCTTATTAGTCCCTATATTTAGTCATTATTAGGATGCACTCACAATGATTGTATACATGTGAGCTTCATGGGGATGGCTATCAGCTGCTAATTTACTGGGTGGACAAGAATGTCATTTGGAATTCCAAGGGGTTTATGCTCATTGATTCTGCCTTGGATGGCAAAGTGGAGAAAAGATTGGAGTCTAATTATTGTGGAACACTAGTGTGAAAGATGTGAGTCAACTTATACAGAAGCATCATTGAGGAAGGATTTGAGTACCAATTTTTTCGTGAAACAGCCCCCAGCTATCACAGAAAGCAACTGCCCTTAACAAATCTACCTCATATGCAGCTTCCCTCTCTTCTTCTTATATGCATCATAGACCAGCCAAGAATAAGATCCAAGAACACATTACGTAATGAATACTTCATAGCTTCCCTAATGCTCGTCTCCTTACCCAGAAAAAGCATTTCTATGAAATTAAAAATTATACGTGGGATACAAGGAACTCTATAAAGTAACGACTATGGACATTTGTCTGAAATGAAAAAGACAAAAGACAATTTCTCAGGCATCAAATCTCCTAGCTAGGAAATAAATCAAATTGAGAATCGTGGGTTTTCTTTTTGTTGTACTAGTAATGAGCAGCAGCAGCAGCAGACATTGCAAGGGTAGTAACCACAACAGGAGTAACCAACCAACCAACCACCCCAATTTTAAAACAACAACAACAAACAATTTTTTTGTTATTTCTTTTCAATTAATGTTGTTTTTGGTTTCACTAATTTTCTGAATGACTGGTTTCATTTCTTGAAAGTACATTTTTAAAATTAAAATTTTCCTTTTCCTTCATAATTGGGAAATAGTATCTGATCACCTGGAATGACTCTGCCCTGTATGACAGGTTCAGACGTCAAACTATTAACTTCGCTTCTTAAACATAGAACTTCTCATCTGGATGCATGCATTTATATATGGAACATGCCCATTCATCATATGCACACACACATAGTACTTCAGCTGTCGCTCACACGTTGGAACCAAAATTTTGTGTTCAAATCCTACACCAATAATACCTAGTCTCTTCACTAGGGGCAGAGCCAACAAAAGAAGAAAACTTCTTTCATAGAAATTGTATACCTACACAACCAGTGTGGCATTGGAGCTTACCCTGGGGCCTGTACGAGAGGCAGTCTGGACGTTTGGACAATGGAGACAGCCAGAAAGAGATAGAGAGAGGCTATTGTTAAGAACAGTTATTAAAAACAGGGATGAGGTGTAAACCTGCCAAACTTTAATTGAGGGATACACAGAACTTGTTAGACAGTAGACTAGAGTCTAGTTTGTGCAGGGGGCAGGCAATCAATTCATTTATGGGGCAGGTTTAAAGTTTAATGGTAAAGTTAAGTCTCACAAGGAGTTTTTGAACAACTCCCAGTGTGCTTGAATGTGGGAAAGTTAGAAATCCTTCTTAGGCCTGCTTTAGACTAGGAGTTGAGGCCAAAAAAATCTTGAGGTCAATAATGAAAAATTTGAGCATTTCTTGGCTCATTGTTTGGCCCCAAATTATTAATAAAATTTTATTTGTTTGGGGGTCAATGAGTTCATGTGTAAAGCAATTAAGACCAAAAAGTAGCGACCAAGGCTTCAACCTCTCATCTGCTTTTTTCCATTTTTTTGAATCATTTTTTTCTCATTTTTGATTCTTTTTTCAAATTAAAATTTGAAAGTCAGACCACCATGGGTGAACATAAACATAATTTTTTTGTGATTCTCGTTTTCTTATGGCCATATCTCAAATAGAAAAATAAAACATCTCTCCGTCATTCACAAACAAACATAAAAAATCAAAAAGAGGAATAAAGAATGAAGCGAGATGAAATGAAGAAATGGAAGAAATAAGGTTTAGTTGAGAAGAAGAAAATGAAGAGAGATAAAATGAAGACCTAAAAGATGAAGTGTTTGGTTGAGGAGAGAAAAATTAAAGAAAGATGAAATAATGAAGTAGAAATATAAGGCTTGGTTCAGGGTTACTTCATTCTACCATGTGGATTTCATCAAAACAACTATATTTTATTGCAGCAACATTGACGGTAAGGGTTGCAAATTGGCCTCCAAAGTTGGTAGGTAACTTTTTTTTTGCCTTGAGGCCAAGTCAAGGCCATAAAGTGATAGATTGATTAATTAATTAATTTTTCAGCCTTGACTCCTAGTGTAAAGCCCTTGTGACTGATTCAGTGATTGCACCAATAGGAATGCTTAATTTGAGTTCAACCTTGCCCTTGACTCCTAGTTTAAAGTGAGCCTCAGAGTCAATGTCAAAGCGAAAATCTGCTTCTCAATCAGGGAAAATTATCGGCTTCTCATTTGACATTGGTTCACAGTACCCTACTGATCGCATAATTTGAACTTCCTTGCGAGGTAGGCTCCTTGGGGATGTTGCAAAACTCTCTGTGAAACACAATTCCCTGTTGCGATTTTAGTCTATTAATCTTGGAGATAAAGTTTCACAATTTTCCCACAAATCCAAGAGCTAGTGGAAGATGTTAAACCTGCCAAAGAAATTGAATGCAGTCAGTACAAAAAGTACTGCTGCAAGTTTTTCGCCCAGTCTGCCCTTTGCCCCACTTGTTTTTACCTTGTGACACCTAAACATGTTTTGAGTATTAGGGGTATTTAACCTGTGTGTAGGCATGTTATTTGTCCTTTGGAACATTCATAACATGAGAAGTTATGAGTGCAAAACGTGCCCAGGTATCACCCAATTTTTTTAGCGAATATGAATGGGGCGAAGGGCAGACTGGGGACAAAATCCCAGCAGTAATTTTGTACTACTGCATTCTATTTCTCTGGCCGATTTAATATTTTTTGTTCGGTGTGTTTGGGGTGCCGTGCAATGGATTTGATTAGGGGGACAAGTAATTTAATCCACTACTAATCATTCAATTGATCTATAAATGAGTGTACTAAAGTGTAGGGTAAAGCATTGCGACAGGTGCTTGACAAAAATAAGGGGCCTGAAGGCAAAACTGACGAAGTCTTGAATTTCCATAAAGCTGTTGTCCATAAGTTTTACATAGTGTAAAATTTGGGCATCATTTTTCTTAAAATTATATTTCCCAAGATACCTGGCAAGTGTTCACTGGATTGCCAATGGGTATCATGGAAAAAAATGTCTGCCGGACTTTACTAAAATGAAAAGCCCACACCATTTTTGTAAAGTCCGACGGCTGTAATACACTTTGTAAGAGTATCTCCTGATACACTAGGAAATCTGGCCAGGTTTTTACTACACAAGGCCCTTTGATTACAGCAGTGGTAGCACGCATCCCACGCTGTTGTTCCTCTCTCTCTTCTCTCTACCGGATTTGTTGTCTTTTCACCAGTTCCGTGTTTTTCCACGGGGAGTTCCGGACTGGTTTGGTGGTGGTGTGTTTTTCTTTAGCAGCTGGCTAGTACGACGCTTCTGGCTTTCTTTGCAAGCGCGTGACGGACTGATGTGTGTCATGCAGTCGTCGTCTGCTAGTGCAGCAGCAAAAGCAGCAGCAGCACATGCTCTGCTTTGTGGTTGCTAGCTAGGGGAGATTGATGTTCATGAGAGAGATGGCGGAGTGAAGTATAAGTTGATTCTTAAATATATTATACTCTTGCTCAAGTTGTTGCTGATGAGTAAGTCATGATCGAGCCATCTGATGTAGAACACCAGTACAGCTTTATTTATATCCTCCTAATATATATTATTCATCTTGTGTGGTGGAATGGTCGTAGGGGTGCAGGTGTGTACAATGGAAGCGGGTGGAGGTAGTAGTACTAGTAGTTGTCACAAAAAAAAAATGATCACGAATATCATGATTTCCAGTGGGAAGAAGAATTAATACGGTTGATTAGTCTCGAGAAGTCATGACTGGCGTCAAGGAATTATTGTACGCTGTGGCGCTAGCTGTACTTATAGGTGGGTTCTGGTTGGTCGTGATCACCTGCAGGATGGAGGGCACTGCTAGCTAGTAATGGAGCGTGTAGAAAGGAAAGAAAGTATGTACATCACGGGTTGTAAACGGCGCTCATGATCTCTGGAGTACTGCAGCATGTAAGTGCTGCGCCGCGTGACCTGCTTTGTTACACATGCCTTAGAGCTTGATGGACATGTAATTGTGAAGTCCAGTTTTGGCTAGCTTCTTCCTCCTTTGTAACTTCTGGTACCAGGAAGTTTATAGGCCCGCGATGTCGTCCTCTTGGCAGCTTTAGTGTTCAACGCATTTGTTAAAGATCAATGTCTGAGACACTAAGCAGGCGCTGATCTGCGTTGGGACTGTTGATCGGATTTTCCTTTAGGAGAAGATTTGAAATCCAGCAAGCTTGCTCAAGGTGCTGTACTGCTCTCGGGCGACACCAGGAGGTAGTACTGAAGCTGCACTACTCATGTAACATCACAATTCAGTTGTAGAGTACATGAAGATCAGACGATTACCGTCAAGATCTTTGGGCAAAAGTGTTTTGAAGCCTAATTCTGTGAACATACAGCTCGCGCAGATGGGAGGCTGTAGATCGAACTGGTCATGAGTCAGCTGTTCACTACTTGAATCTCATGTTCTCAAATGATTACATTGCAGTCTGTGAATAATGGGCAAGAATAATTTTGGAGCCAGTCCGGCGGAAGCACTTTCGATCCGGAAGCAGCTGCACGTACCGTATGGATTGGTTTCCAGGCTGTGTCAACATAAACATCTTGAAAGGCACTGGAGAGGGTCACTTGTACACAATCTCCCATTGGATATATTGGCATGCATTCTAGAAGCATTCAAAAGATTGAGATGCCCGATTCGAATCGTGCAGGCCATTTGAGGATCTGTAGACATCGACGGTGCAGGCGTGGAGAACAGCTTGAACTGGCCGGCATGACGCATCTGCACCGTAATGTGAAGATTCAAGCGACTCCCTCATAGTAACCTGCTGTCCAAGCTTAAGAGAAGTTCGAGGACGTAGCTAGAATCTGATTTCATGTTGGCAAGGAGCGTAGGGGAAGCTGCTCTAAGCTGGGAGCCTGATGAGCGCGAGAGTTACATGGCTGCTGATCAGTGCGATTCTTCTCAACCTACAGTATGTGGAAGCAAGCTCAACCAAGTAGCGCTGCAGCTGCTTGCTCCAGCTTCTCGAGTCTGCCTGGAGCTGGCTGTAGTACTGATGAATATGGCGCTAGTTATGTCTCTCACTGCGACAACTCAAAGACGACTAGTGCTTTCTGCTCCTCCAGCTTGCTGCATGACACTAAAACATGGTAAGTCCTCTTTATAAAACCCTTGAAGTACTTGAGCGGCGGTGTATACTCAGGAATAGCCGCAGCAGGAAGCGTAAAAGTAGTTGTGAACCTGCAGGACAATATTTCCAGTCTCCAAACTCTCCTTGTGTAAGACATTACAGGCAGAACCCCGCGTTGGCGATCTAACCAAAACATTGACCTGCAACTTATTGTTGTGCTTTTTGTGTATGTCTGTATGCAGTTCGGTAGGGTGCCAAGCGAGTGCACAGCTCAGAATCAATTCAGTCGCCAGAAAAACCTTGCATTTGCGTTCATTTACTTGTAGGCTAAACCATGATAATGCAACAGTTGAAGACCGCAAGAGTTGTTTTTCTTCGAGCACACTAGCACAGGTTAGCGGGGCATGCAGCAGTTCTTCCCATTACCAGAGACGCTCCACGACAACCGGATCATGGAAGATGTGCTCTAGTGAACCTGCTGCAGCTCATGTGCACAATAATTTCATCTTGCAGCCTGGAACTGTGATCCGGCTGAATCGAGTCACCAGCTCTCGATGTTTGACGAGGCCACGGAAGAGTGGGCAGATTGATGATATGCAGACTGATTCAAGGTCGCTCGTGGACCTCATCAGCAATAGTTCGGGGCGAGATGCCTGCAAGGCGCCCACTACTACTCGTACTGTCCAGAACACCCATTTCATGAACTACTGGTCACAACCGAAGAAGAGAAAATTAGTGCAGCACAGTCTAAGCTTTGGATCTCATCTGCAGCTGCAGGAGAGTGCGCTGCAGCTGGGAATTGGGTTCAGGGCTGCTGGGGGAAGTAGCTCGGCGGTTCATGAATGTCTTAGTTCGACCTGCAAACAAGCTCTGGATCAGTTCAACTATTACACCAGCTTGTTGAAGCCTGATCAAGGCTCTCAGAAGAATTCTGCAGCTTCGGATCTGACCTCAGAGCAGCAGCAGCAGCTACATATGGGTTCAGATCAAGATCAAGGCTCAAGATCCAGCTCTGTTGACGAGGTCGCTGGACCACCAGCTCTCGACGACCCGGGATCATCGCGATGTTCGAGCCCTGTTCCAGATCCGGATAAGGAACCCACAGCGCAGAAATTCGACCCAGTACTGCAGCAGGAACCACAAGAGGAAGAACTGATATCATCTGCACATGAGTCTTTGCGTTCAAAAGAAGTTCCTGGATGTGTGAAGAAAGCTTACACTAGGCCTGGCGTCCCTCCAGGAAATACACTAGATGCAGCTTCACAGCAGCTAGAATTAGAAGACAGGACTAGGAGCCCTGCAGGCCCCACGGAGAGAGAATTCTATCCACGGGCAACAGTACCATTGGCACTCGAAACTAGGGTCGAAAAGAAAATTTCCAACCTGCAGGAAAGCAGCATATATCAGCTGCACCACACGCAGCAGGGACTTCCTTCTAGGCCTCAGTCTGACACGAATGTAAATGAAGAAGAAGAAGAAGCAGGTCCCTCATGGTTACAATTGCGGCTAGGGACTACCCTGAAAGCAGACCTAGGAAGAATAGGTGAAGCTACACTAGTACAGGAACCTGGAGCTGTCACTTCAAGGAGTTTCACGTATCCAGAAGTGACCAAGTCGCCAATTGCCGTACTGCCAAGCTCAGATCCAACAGGAACAATCAGCGGAACTAGGCCAGCTCCCTTGAATCCCCCAAGTACTGACACCAGCAGGTTGGATCCGGCCTACAGCAGAGCACATGAACTACTGCAGTCTGTCTCCCCCTCCTTTGATCAGCCACTGCAAAATCGGGGACAGCTCCAAGCTGCATCCGCCATCCTATTTCCTCAAGGAGCTGCTGTAGCTTCCAGGACTAGCAGACAGCAGGTGCATGGAGCTTCGGTTTGTCCAAGCTTGCATCATGGAGAAGGAATGGTACTCCCTCTTAGACATGACAATCCAGCGGCTCCAGGGGCTCAACAGGTTCTCCAGTTTCTGAGAGACACAACCGCCCATCAAATTCCGGTTAATTCCGCCGCGAGATTTCCATTTCCTGCTGAGAAGGGAGATGCAAGACAGCCACCTGCAGGAACTGCAAGGCAAATGACCAGTTGGAAAGCTGGTGAAGGACCGTCCCAGCGCCCTAGAGTAGATGCAGCTCATGAGCTACTAAGACCCCCAACGTCGTCTTCACCATCTCAACGGCCTGCACCACCGAGATTTCAATCTGAAGAATCGTTCTTGGCATCTTGGATGATGATGCGACCAGAGGGAGCTGCAGCTGGTCCCAGCATTGACTCTTTTGGCAGAACACGAAGTTCCGATCATCACAGACCGGCCGGCCTAGTGTCGTTAGATCAACAGTCATCTTTTAGACTGCCTGCAGCGTGGTTGCACGAAATCCCTGCAAGCACATCAGCCCGAGCCGGAGTGTTGCAGGATTGGCGAGGATTTATATGCAACAAAGCAACTGCTTTGCAGTCTGTTAATCAAAGAGGACACAGTTTAGAAGGTCCATGGCACAGGCTGCTCGATCGCGTCGGCCCGCCCAATATGCTGCAATTCCCGCGACTGGATCGACCCAGCAGTTTGCAACAACCAGCTGCATCAGCAACAGCGGTTGGCAGTCAAGATATACACATGGCGGCTCATGTCAGGCCTGCGTCTCAGTTCCATAACTGGACCTCCACTTCTGGATTACCAGCGAGCCTGCAACCATGGACCACAAGCAGCTGGGTAAGTTACACATGCAAATTCTAGCTCACTACTGATCAAGCTAATTAAATCTGTACAAGAGAATGTGGTTTTTCTCGCACAACAAGCCACGGTTCATGACACATCACTGCCCGTGACACGTGTGAGGTAAACTTTGTGGTTGTATCCATTACAACGTACAATAAATGTGATGTTTATCGTGGTATATATTACATTCAAATGCGAATTATTTGATATTTAGTTAATGGCACATGTGATGCAAATGTAATATGTGCCGTTACTTGATCTGACAAATAATTGGCATTTGAATGTATACAATATATATGCCACAAAAAAATCACATATTGTACTTTGTAATGGATGAAACCACAAAGTTTACCTCACACATGTGTAGCGAGCAGGTGGCCTTTTGTGTCAGAAAAACCACATTCTCTTGTGATGAAAGCTCTTGAAGGGAGTACAACATTTCTCAAGTAAGTGTATAAGAAATGCCAATCACTAACCCCCCCAAAAAACGGTTCAGCTCTCATATTGACAAATTTATCTAACGACTGTAGAAGTCATGAGCTGTACTTGAAAGCTAGTTATCGGAAACGAAGTACATGCATGTCCATTGTCCAGATCTGATGCAGCTAGCTAAAATGATGACCAACGAATGAACTCAGAGAGCTGCTTCTTCGATCGCGTACATGTATATATGTATATTTATATGTATATTGCGTTTTAATTGCTGCATGCACATGTTGTACGTAATTATGCTCGGCCAGATACTAGTGTCGTACTAGAGCCCCAGCTGCTGCTAGTTTCTGTTCAAACCTTCAGGAGAGGAGTTTATAAATTATAACCGATAGTCTGCAGCTGCTGATCGCATGATTCTCCTTCTGATCAGGAAAGTTGCCCTCCTAGTTTTCTCATCCTACGATCCATTTCTGGGGACTTAAGATGAATAGTGGGTATGTGCTGCACGCCTACTGCTGCTGCTGCTACTACTTCGTCGTTGTCAACAACTACTACTGGCAGCTTGAAGCTGAAGGCATTGGTACTAGGGGAGCTGCAGCTGCTGCCGCGTCATCGAGCAGCTCAAGACAGCAGCAGTCGCCAGCTGATCCGCAGATGCAGCAGACAGGTTCAAGAACGACAGTGATCCACGACCATCTGCCAGAACCCAGCGGCGGCAGCAGATCAAGAGCGGCAGCTGGAGCAGGTTTGCTACCAAGTGTGGAAGCTGGGAGTGCGGAGCGGGATTTGCTGGTGGGGTTGCGAAGCCCATCCGCAAGGATCCGACCGCGTACGCCCCACCGCTACCACCCTGCAGGTCTTTGGTTCCGACTCGAGGCCGCTTCACACCAGTTACATACCCACAGCCCTTTGATTCATTTTTCTTCCATCTTCTTCTGCTATTGTCTTCTCTTTTAATGCTTTCCTCATGCTCAGTTAATATCACCACTATGTATATTGTCCAGTTTCTTTTCTTGTTCTTTTGTTATTGGAAAGGAAAGTTCAAGTTGGAGATCAGCAACTAGCCTTCACCCTCAACTTCTTAGGGTCAACTACTCTTAATTTTCACTCAGGACAGTCTCTGGCCTTCACCAGGTTAAGCTACTTTACAGTCAACTACTCTTAAATTGTCACTCAGGACAGATTCCAGTTTTCACCCTGAGATTTTTACGCTCAACTACTCTTTATTATCACTTGGGAGAGATTCCAGCCTTCAACCTGAGCTTCTTAGGGTCATCTAGACCCTTAATCGTCACTTGAGAGAGATTCCGGCCTTCACCCTAAACTCCTTAGGGTCGTTGCTCTTAATTGTCACGAGCTTGTAAAACATTCCGACCTTCTTACAGTTAACTACGTTCTTAATTGTCACTCAGGAGAGATTCTGGCCAGTCTTTATTTTTTGGGGCAAAAATTTGCCAGAAGTCAACACTGACCTCAAATTTTGGGCTAAAATTCTCTTTTTCCCCAAAAGCAAGTAGCCAAATTTCGCCCATTCTTATTTTTTGGGGGGAGAGCGTCGCCACAGGTCTGTGGACGAAACTGTTGTCACGCTCTAAAATTGGAAAAGAAAACCTGACTCTGGCTTTCAATTAAAGAAGCCTTCACCCTATGGTTGTCAGGGGCAACTTCTCTTAATTGACAATCAGGAGATGTTATGGCCCCTGAGCTTCTTCGGGTCAGCTGCTAATTCAAATGCTTGTGGCCTGCACATATAGAAGACAATTTGGGCGGGTACATGCCTAGTTGGGACTTGAGGTAATACCATAATATTATCAGGGTTATTTTGATCGCAATACCTGATATATACTTATATTGAGATATACCCGTCACATACCAGCCCAAAATCAGCTTTGGACCCTAATGCCAGGACCAGGCTAGTATGAAAGTTTGTTTTTAAAATCCAACAACAATACTAAGCCAGTATGCAATTTTTTTTTTAATGCCACACCAGTACCAGCTGGTATATTGTTCAAAAGTTGATACCCACCCAACACTGATAAAACCTCCCCAGGTCCAGGGAATAGTTACAAAGTTTGATACGCTGTGGCAGAATCTCTCCCAAGTACTAATTACATTAGATACCAGCCATTGGTCAAATGCGGATATTTGGCCACCTACCCTAGACTGGCTTGGTCCTCCCAATGGGCTATAACCTGATACATGACAAACTTTCAGAGGTCAGGATCTTGTGTTTTCCTTGACACATCTGCCTATTTGAAATTCAGATGTACCTCAGGGGTGATGATGCACTGGTATAGTCCCTTATGGGACCCTGAGATCAAAGAAAGTCTTGGGTTCAAACCTCCAGTGGTGTGCAGGTGAAACTCCTGCTGGCTCTCTGCTAGCAATGAGCTTAACTTGGGGGTGCCGACTTCTTGTCAGGTCAGGTCTGCTGTTGTGCTTCAAAAGAAAAAAATTCAGGAGATGTAATGAAGAGATCCTTCATATACGTTTGTAGGAGTAAATGAGAAACAAAAAAAAATTGACCAATGTTGGCCTGTTGGATGTTGATAGTCCCTCTCCCTCTGGATTAGGTCCTAACAAAGTTCATTGCAAAGAGGATGAAGTAACTAACAGGAATTCACAAATAAACCATAATAAGAAAACCCAGTTTAAACGGGTTTATGAATCTCTTGCAATGAAAATGTAAGAGATTAAGATTTTGGCATTTTGGCAGCTTTTTGGAGTTCTATTGATTTGTTCAGATACTAGTGAGACATAAGGTCAGAGTGATTTTTCTTTTGGTTGAAATACATATTTTTCCAAGCTTGAGGAACACAAATTTGGAGAAAAACTGGGAAATTGTTTTTTGATAAATTCTTTTGATGTAAATTTTGTAATTGCAATTTAATATTTCATAAAGTAAGTTTTCTTGAGACTTTGGAGGTGACTTTAGGGGTAGATCTAAATGCCAAAACAGGAATAACAAGGTTTAGAAATTTGAAAAACCAAGCTCAAACCCATACCTACAAAACCTAGGAAGTTTTTTTTGTGTCTTTGTACCAAAATCAAGACCAACCAACACTATTTTGAACTAGTGTTCAGTCGGTATTTGGTTTTGTGGGTTAGACTTGCTAGTTTCAGTTCAGTTAGTAAAAACTATACTGGAACCAGATCTGATTTTTGAGATCAATTCTAAAACCTTTTAAGAAGCAGATCTGGAATGAGGTTCCCAGTTTCATTTATGAGTGCAACTGGAACTACACCTGTGCTTTTTGAAATAAAAACAAGACTCTAACTGGGGACTATCCAGAGGTTAATCACCAATTAACCATCGATTCTTATCAGGGTTACCTGGAACTGGGTCTGATTTTTGGAACCAGAACCATTGTAATTTATATTTTGGAATGGAACCGGAGGTTCTTCATAAAAGTAAAGAACCGCCCAGCGCTGGTTTGAACACATGAAAAGACTTCACATGGTCACCAGGCTGGTGTTAGAGACCTATAAGTGGTGTACATAGATTGCTGGTCAAGTTGGCTGGTGACATCTGAAATGCTTCTTCCAGTTCACGGATGTTGAGATCGGTCAGGACTCAGGTGGGAATCCATGCCTTGGACATGGGGAAATTTTGGAGGCAAGCCAACTTTCAATTTGGGTCTTAATGATGTACATCATATGTGGATTCAGGGATGGAAATTTTGGAATTAAATCTTACACAATCTTCAATATACACTACCTTGAATTTTCTACCTGCCACCAATGTATAGGAAGATTCTCATGTTTGAAAATTCTGAACCATGTAACATGTCCAAGTCTACATTATTGCTCAATGCTGATCCTCAACAAGCTATTGCAAGTAGGATCTATGTATTTTTCCAGTGTTCTTTAGGGGGGCAAAGAACTCTATCTTTCATTTTGTTCTTCATGAGGATTGGAACTCCATGTTGCCCTGTATTTTGACAAACATGTCACTCTGTGATTTACAGACATGGGATTCCAACACTGGATCAAGTACCCAAGGCTTATTTGCATGTGAAGTAAGTCTTCAAACTCTGCATTGTCGGAGCCTTGAACAAGCTCTACTAGGGTGCTCTCCTAATAACATGAAGAACATGATGAAGTTCTGCAGCAGTTTCCATCAGACACAAAGCTTTCTGACTTTTGCCAAATGTTGAGAAGGGGTTAAAAGGAGAGAAAATAATCTAGCAACTAGCAGGGTTTAGGGTGGAACGAATTCTGAATGGAAACTGAGTTTAAGTTACAGTGCAAGGGTTCAAGGTCAATAAAGGGTTTTTGTTTCTGCGGGGAGAGGAAAGGTGGAAGTCATCAACTGCACACAACCAAAAGTTCGTCACAAAGTATTGAACTTCCAAAATGTTACTATCCTTCTTAAAATGAGAATGCAAACTTGAGATCCTGATCTAGTCTCCCTATGTTGGAAAATAAGTCATGTAATAGTTCTCTTTTGATAAAGTCACCAAGGTAGAACTCTGGGCTCATTTGAAATTCTAAAACTTGAAGTAGCTGAATATATGCAGTTCAACTTAGCAGGATCCATTGGAGCTGCATGGTTGAGATCTATTATTTAAAAGGCCAATCATTATGCTCATTAAATACTACAATGATAGAGGGGTGACCAACTGGAAGGATGTGTTCCCTCTTGTTGTGTGTCGCAGAGATGAGAATGTCACAGTTTCAGTGGTGAGGAAATACTTGGTGGAGAGGCTTGGGCTTGAAAACGAGTCAGAGGTAATATTATACATTGCATGCTCCGAGATTGTGATCACTATTGACCACAATGCTGCAACTTTTTTTTCTAATGTGCGTTGCCAGGGTTGGTTAGAGATGGACACCAAAATGTAAATCATGGATGGGTACACTACTTTTGTTTTCTTTTAGATTGCTTTAACCATACAACAATCAACTTGAGGTACCAGCCACACTCAATCCATTGCAGGCACAAAATGTAAACTAATGCAGTGAGCATATGGCTAATTGCATGTTAATAACCCTTAAATGTCAGAGAAAGAAAAAAACACGCTGAAAATGTGAATTTAAGGGTTAATGCATACCGACACAAATCAAAGTCTGATAGGCTGAATTTCTAGATTTCCATCAAACCATCTAGCTGCTTATATAAAATCTAGACTGCATAGACTTGGAGGCCTTTTATGTGAAAGATGGCAATTTGATTGGCCCAGGTGGTAACATTGATCTTTTTTTGTGTAGTCACTTTTGCATGTTTAGGGGTGGGGATGGGGGAGTAATTAACACAGTGTCGGATGTGGTACATATTGATCTAAGGGGACCAAATAGGGGGTTTGGATGACGATGCTTAAACCATTCAATTATCAATTAGACGATCCATAGTTCAACTTTCTTGAGAGGTGCTAGTCTATTTGTATTTTGGCACATTGTGGTCATGTATTGCACCAACTGGATTGCCTTTATGCTTGGTGATATCTGAAGTGTTGGAAATGGACTAATTGCAGGTGGAGATTGCATGCAATGAGCTCACCCTGCAGCCGATGCTTTCATTGCAATATGTGCGAGAAAACATCTGGCAACAAAGGATTGAAACCTCTAGCATACACCAGGTACCAAGTTCATCATCTGTACCAAATGGAAGGGTTCAAATTGAGGACCCCAATGACTCCACTCTTTCTTTGGAGGATGTGATCATGGTCCTTCACTACAGCAGGACACACCAAGCTTGAGATCACAACCAACTTCTTTTTTTTTCTTTTGTTCCTTTTCTTTCCTTTTGTATCCTATCCTTTCCTTTCCTTTCCTTTCCTTTCTTTTCCAGTCCCTGCATGAACCATGAAACCCCAATTCATCTTCATTTTGATGTGCCAGGATAGTCCCCAGGGACTAGCTAGGTGTAGATACAGAAAATTCAGAAATTTTTGTGGTTAGGTGAAATTCTTAGCTCCACAGGTTAGATATTTCTTCTTAGAATGGCCAGCATGAATGAACTCAGTGCTGGAAAATTCAATCATTTTTTAATGTCTTCTTCTCAAGTAAGTTTCTGCTTTGAAGGTGGGTATCCTGATTGGAAGGGATAGCAACTGCTGATCTGAGTCAGCAACCAGGATTCCTCTTGCTAAGCACATTCTCAAGACTTCAAAGATTTCCAAGTCTTGAGTTCCGGTGTTTTGAAAAAGAACTTCAAACTCAGTCGGGTTTGGAATTAGGGTTTGATTCCACAATTCCACCTATTGCACATAACCCTGACATTCGAATTTGTGTAATACCACACCAAATTGGTGTACAGCGAATTACATTTCAAATGTGCCTGAAAAGTGCATTCTGCCTACTATCGAAAAAGTCTTATTGAACTGCCTAAAGTACCAAAAATTATGTAGCACAGGATTGAAGCATTTGTAAAGTTCAAGTTTCTGCTCCAAGACAATGTGGGTTCAACAGGTTTGGTTTGGGATCCAGTTCCTTCAAGAGTTGCACGGAACTAGCCAACAAAGCTTATGACTATGGGTATGGAGGGTCAGGGAGTTGTTGTGTATCACTTGCAATGTCATGTTCTTATTACTGATTGAAGTTAATAATGTCTAAACTTATTTTGAAAACTCTAAGAAAACAATGTTTAGCACAAAAAAAGTGAACACAAAAGAAGATATTAATATGTACCATCTGAGCATTATAGCTATTAGCCAAGTGTTAAGGCATGGCAAGTAGCAAGCAAGTGCAATGAATTAAACACGTGAGGTCTATGTTTTCAAAGGACTAGGTGCCAATAGCCCAATAGGAAAGATGTTCTTCAGTTGTTTGAATCTAATAATTTAATTGATTGCATCTTCCCAAATGGTTGGCATCAATAAATGCCAAAGTTTTTAGAATTTTTGGAAATTGGACAACAAATGAAGTTTGAACACCTTAAAATATCTTTAGATCATGTTTAATCATACCAAGCTCTATTGTAAGGTAATCTATGTCCATTGGATGAAATGTGAATCAAAATTGGAAAAATACCATAAGTTATCAAAATGAAGTTAATTGGAAAAGTTGGAAAGGTGAGACAACATATGGAAATAGAATTAGTTGGGAATTTTTCTTTTCCCATTAACTCCATTTCCTTCCATTGTGTTACTTTGTTAAGTTATGTATCATCCAAATGAACATATACTGCTTTAAATTGGAAGCTAGAATAACACAATAACTTAAAGTATTGTAAAATGTTCATTCATTGCCCAACTTATCTAAGTTCAACCATTTTTCAACTTCCTCAAATTGTCCCACATGCTTGAGTTCATCACTTATCCCATTTATGTGACTTTGCCCATTGCCCAACTTCCATCAATCATACATCATTCAATTGAATCTTTGAATTGTCCACAATCCCTTATTCCATCCATTGTCCAACTTCCCCAAATCATCCCACCTTACTCAGGTTTATCCATTTTTTCAACTTCCCCACATCAATCCATTGTTCAATTTTCCAAAGTTTATACATTGTCTGATTTTGGCTACTTAAAAAATTATTGTCCATAAGATTCATCCCTTTCATGCAAAACATCATTGTTGAATCAATGCATCAAATGTTCTTTAATAAAATGCTTCAACTTCAAGTATAAATAGAGTTTCATCATAAATCAAGTTTGCTCTTTTTTTTATATAAAACCTCTTTGTATTGGGCATCACTAGAAAATAAGCCCAAACTTGTGACTACTTGCATGAGAAGCTAAATTACAATTAAATCATTGCATTTATTTAGTGCTTGTCATATGGCACAAGTTCACCAATTACATGTAATAATTATGATTTATTGTCGAATGCTACATGATGCTAAATGTGAACAAGGCATAAATTTGTGAGATAATCATGTCCTTCGATGAATGACTTCAATGCAAGATTATTTTCATGTTGCCTTATTGTACACAAAAATCATGTTTTTTACATTTTCACAAGCTAAAAATGTTTTGCCACAATCTCCAAATCAAAAATATATAATGACACTAGAAGAAATTTTGTCCTTTGCAACCAAGAAATTTATGACTACAAGTTTTAATTGACTATATGTATGACTTTAGTCATTTAAACTATTACTTTAAATCCTATGTGTAAAAAATCATATATTAATGGGGCATGTGGCTAGTAGATGATGAAGTGACAACAAGATGGGGGATGTCAATTTCATCATTTTTATTTCATCTATATGGCATCCATGTGACTAATTACAAAATGACATGAATGTTCAATTATCATTTCAATGATTAAAAATGATAACAAATCATTTGATATTAACATAGACAACACTAAAA
>Ga0209611_10000123_pt1 | contig 90031 bp, 67 predicted proteins | sample S1TSphgellanicum_3_FD_187693 | JGI IMG/M metagenome (GOLD analysis project Ga0209611, IMG submission 187693) | Host-associated microbial communities from peat moss isolated from Minnesota, USA - S1T2_Fc - Sphagnum magellanicum MG (SPAdes) (version 2) | ecosystem: Host-associated > Plants > Peat... | reverse complement strand
TTTTTTGTTGTTTTTTTTTTTTTTTTTTTTTTTTTTCTTTTTTTTTTTTTTTCGTTCTTTTATTTTTTTCTTTCCTTGTTGTTTTTGCTTTTTTTCGTCATTGCCATCATGCTTCATTTGCTTCCTGTGTTAGCTCTTCTTGCTTTGTGCCTCATTGTTTTGTTGCGCCCTACTACTTTTATTTCATGCCTTGTTATTTTGCCCTGCCCTATTGTTCCACTTTGTGCCTTGTTGTTTCGTTTCATGCCTTGTTGCTTAGTCATGCCCTATTGTTTCACTTTGTGACGTGCCCCCAAGCTCCTTGATAGACTCAAAGGTGAGTTTGAAGTGAAAATAGTGGAATAGTAAGGAGTTAGGGCACGTTTTTGGGCTCGCAACACTTTGGGGGTAAAAGGGCATGTTGGAGTTTCGGGATGGGACTAAGAAGAATGACAAGCACTTAATCACTCACATGAACTTGCACAAAACTGAACAACGAGTTGGTTAGTGCATAGTTGGAGCACTTTTGGTGCCAAAACAAACCACGGGCAAACTCGGACTCACAAAACTCACCACAGCCTAGACTTGGGGGAAGCCACCACCTTCCCTTTTATAGTATACTTTGTGCCTCTCCATGAGGCCCACATCCAAATGGCATTTTGTCCCAGGACTTCCAAATGGGAGTCCTGAAATTCCCAAAGTTGGGATTCCCACGACTTTGGGGCCCCATAACTTTGTGTTCAGACCTTCGATGGAGATGAGGTTTGAAGCAAAGTTGTAACCTTCGTCAAAATCTTTCCAAGGGTATGTCACACGCCACTTGTACGCAAGGAAATCAGGTTGATTCTCGAATTTTAATGGTCGAAAGTCAAGTTGTCAATTCGACTCCCGACCTTTCTTTTGGCCATAATTTGTGTGTCAGATGTCCAAATGGGTCATGTCATCCCATTTTAGACATATACGTTTCAATAAATTTCCAATGATATAAAGAACTTTTCAATTCAATGGGATTTGACCCCTACAATCACTCTTTGAAGATTTGGGAGTCCATCGGGAGTCCAACTCCCCAAGTGGGAGCTCACTTGGGAGTGTGAGGGCTCATTTTCTCACACTTTCTTGCATTTTCGGGAGTATAAGATGTGCTTCCCGAACTTCCCTCTTGTCCCGCACTCTTGCAAACCTTTGCTTTGGTCGCGAGCCCAAGGCTAAGGTTGTGACATTTTGTGCTTTGTTTTGTCATGCCATGTTGTTTCATTTTGTGCCTTGTTATTTCCCCATGCTTCGTTATTTTGCTTTGTGCCTTCTTGCTTTGCTTTGCTCCTTCATGTTGCATTACACCTTGTTTACCTTAATGCTCTTTTGCGTTGCACTGCACCTTGTTGTTTGTTTCATGACCTATTGTTTCACCTCGCCTTATTGTTTCATTTCAAGTTGTGCCCTTGTTGTTTCGATTAGCCTTATTGCTTCACCTTGCCTTGTTACTTCCTTTCATGCCTTGTTGCTTTACCTTGCATTATTATTTTACACTGTTAAGGTACTTACTACAACTCTTTCCCCCTTATTGTTTCACCCTGTTGTTTTGTTTTGCACTTTGCCCTATTGCTTGCCTTGTGTCAACTAGTACTTCCCCCCCTTTTTTTGATTACAAATGAAAGAGCTTGGAACATCCTTTAACTTTTCAACTTGGTAAGTATTGCCCTTTCTTTTATTTATTTTTATTGAAAAAAATTTTTTTAATGAAAAATTTCCTTTTATTTTGGTTTTTTTTCATTTTAGTTTTCTTTTTTCAAATTTTTTGTTTTACTTTTTTTTTGTTTCTAATATTTCTTTTTGTTTGTTTATGTACAATATTTTAATTTTTTACATCACCACTTTTAATTAAAAAAAAATCTCCTTAACATTTTTTGTTAATCATGTAGAGAGAGGACAATGAGGTATTTTGAAAGAGGTAGAAATGAAGAGAGGGAAATTGAAAAGTAGCAAACATTATTCTTAAAAACTTGCATGTTTAGAATTTTTTTTGGAAACCTCATTGGAGAAATCTTGATGTTGGGGCTTTTATTGTGTAAATGATACTGTAGCAATTGATTTTGAAAATGCACAATCATGTGTTGTATATTTTGTCATAAAAATGTAGTAATTACAACAAATCCAAGAACACAAGCAAGGAAAGGATTAATTTCTTACTATGAAACAAATGGAACAATTTTTAAAAAAAAACATGTGGATGTAGATCATATGTTTATCGCAAAGAAATTTGCAAAAAAAAATGAACAATTCAATGAAACAAATAGAAGAAAGACATCTTGCAAAAAAAAAGGAAATATAACTAGAAGGTCAATCTTAAAATTTTTGTGAAGCCTTCTTTACCAAAAAAAAATTGCCACAAAAAGAATTCCTTTTGGACCTTGGTCTTTTGATTGTTAAAAATAATTTAACAATTCAATTTGTGGAAAATATTTGGTTAAAACAATTAACTTTGTGCTTATGTCCAAAGTTAAATTTCCCTTCCAAATATTTTTTTCACAAGAAATATTACTAGGGCTAGTGGAGAAAACAAAGCAATTGCATGTTCTTCTTGCATTGGTAGAATGTCATTGTACAACAATTACCTTTGATTTGTGGATGTTTGAAGGAGCTTATGATGTGTTTGCTTTAATTATTAATTTTTTGGGGAAGGATTAGTAGCCAAATCATGTGATTATTGGCTTGTTTGAAGCTATAAAAACTACAAGCCAAACCTTAACTAGAAGTTTGACAAGTTTGATCAATAAGTATGGGTCAAAGAAAAAAAATTTGTTTATGTCAAAGATGAAGGATTTACTCTCAATGCCATGATTTCTACATTAAATTTGTTATGAATTATGAATATTTGGGTTTGGAAGAAAGCTTCCAAGGAACTTGTTCTGGGGCATGCCTTTTCAAAGGCATGTCAATATAGCACAATAGAGGAAAAGGTGTGCAAAAATCTGAAATACATTTCCTTAAATTTGCTTAAGCAAATTCTCAAAAGTGCATCACTTGGTCTAAAAAATATAGGAAGGGAAAACAACAATGGAATAAGGCTTGTGTTGAAATTGGAATTTGGTTAAGGAAATTGAAAATAAAGTAAAAACTTAGTACTCTTTTGCTTTTTAGAAATCTTTTGTTGGTTTTTAATATTTTTACTTTTAAATTGAATTAAAAAACTAATAATTTGTTGTTCTATTTTGTAAGTTTGCTAGTAAGATTGTAATGTTTCAAGAAGCATTGTAGTTTCATTTTGCAATTGTGTTTTGTTGCAATAGACGGATTGTTGTGAGGGTTATTAGTTGAGTGCTTCCACCTCTAATGTCAAATTATTATGGATTGTCTTTCTCCAATTTTTTTTTTCTGTGTTTTTAACCAATCTTGTGGTCATTGGCTATTTAGTGATGCATTACATTTTGTAATTTCGATGAGTTTAAAACTTAAGGAAGAAAATCAAGTTGTTCTTTCATTTGAAAGCCTAATGGAAGAAGATTTAGTTACTAGTGATGAATTAGAAGGATGAAGTTGTTGAAGTATGAAAATGGAACAAAAAAAATGTTGGTTATGTTTTAGATAATTGTTTGTAACACCACTTTTGATTTTCTGATTTTTAACATAAAAATACAATCAACAAAATTTTAATATTTTGAATATAATTTTTTTAGTTGAAAAAAGGTTTGAACCAGTTGGTGAGAACCGCCAAATGACCAGCTGTTCTCAAATTTATGAGAACCAGCATTGTGAAAACTGGTTTATTTTTAAAAAAATTTGATACCCTGACCTGTTGTAATTTAAAAAAATAAAATAAAATGAAAACTAAAACCTTTTGTAATCTTATTGTGAAAACAGGATCCAATGGGTATCAAAAATCTGATACCTGCCCAACACTGGATGAAACATACCCAAATTTTCTTTATTGGGTCTCAGTAGATAATGCATCTGAAGGTCTCTTTTTCATGCATTACATTGTGGTAAGCTAGCCCATCAGTACCCAACGCTATGAAAATTAACAAGGGGTGTGTCATACTGTGGCCTTGCCATTTACATTAAAAAAAATCTTAAGGCAGAAAAAGAATTATGTAAACTCAAATATTTTACCATGCAAAAATAGACCTAATCTTCAAAAAATCCTCTAAACGAAACCAAAATCCTTCAAGAAATTGTACCTCTATAACTAATCTCAAGTTTCAACACAAGCCAAAATATCATCTTTAAAACATCCTCATATAAAAATATACCTATTACCTAGAGGCTCAAATCCCTTAATCTACTATACTCTATAATGAATTTAAACACAATATTCTTGCCTTAGTAGGCAAGGCCAACAAAGTCTTATATCTTATGCTCCACACAGCACATGGGCTCAATTAATGTGATGTTTATAACAACACCCTATGCTGCCTTTTGCAAGGCTGCCAACCTTGTCTTCCTATGTGCATGCGCACAAAACTGCGAGCAAACTTCAAATTGTATTTGGATGTATGCTAACAACCCACGGCGGAGTTTGTTTGTGGGCCATTTAGAGGTTCTCTTTGTTAGAAGAAATGGCCCACACATGCATGTTGTGCCTCATACTTTTTCCTTCTGGGTTTTGGCAGATTTGGAATCAGTGGAACACAAAACATGTGCATGTCACAAGTGTAAAATATGCTAGCCCCCAATGGGAATGAAATGGTGTGATCATCCCATGGGTTCAAAATTTGTTGTTTCTGGATATATTATTGGCACATAAACTCCAGACAACAAGCAAGCTTCTGTCTTTAAAAATAAAATAAAATAATTTTAAAATTCATGTAAAAGAGTTGGAATTTTTTTAATAAGTAGAAAAATTAGTTGAGTTTTCAATAGAGAAAAAAATTCCAAGTTTTTGGTAGAAAGATTTTTTTTTTGGGGGGGAAAAGAGCACTGACATTAGGCTTTTATTCTTTATGATTTTCTAGGGAAAATAATTGCCTTCTAAAATGACAATGAACAATTTATGTAACTTCTTAGAATTACTCTATCAATAATGCATATGAAAGCAGTTGCAGGGAATATTTCAGTTTAGATTGTTCCAGTTTCACCAGTATAACAGTACAATTATTTTTCATGCGTGCATGCATGCAAACGATCCTCTTCACTCAACTTTCCCCACACTGAATTGAGAAATTACAAAAATAAAAAATAAATAAAACTGTAATTAGTAGTCAGAGACTCAGAGCAGAATGCTCAGGTCTAAATGTGAATTTGTTGAATTTTCCTAGAAATTTTCATTTGTAACCAAACCGTATACAGTAGAGCATATCTATGATCAAGGGGGTCGAAGCTTTTGATTTGTGTCTTTTCTAACCAAGTTCAATAGGTGGTTGTTGTTTCCAAGTTAGCAATGTGAATAAAGCTAAATGTACCTATGAAGGAGCTCTTCTCTTGCTTCAAGGTGGCTTCAATTTCCAGGTTGGTCTCTTCTTCCAGGGACACATTTATTGTTAGTTTTCTACAGTTAGCAATTATATATTGGGTGAAACAAGAGATTAAGGAGCCATGTTGAACTTGAAAAATAGTTGATTACCTTTTAGGATTTGGTCCCTTGATTATTAAGGGTTGATTCCATATTTGGGAAAAAAGCTGGGGAACCAAAAAGTTGGGGATGAATCATGAAAGTACTACCTATTGGAGATATATACCCCACATCATTCAATTGTAGTATTAACAGGCGTAGAGATCAAGTAAACTCTCCCCACAACAATCTATTGGCCCTATCAAGTGGGTGACCTTTTCTCACACCTGTCGAACCAGTCCACTTCATCATATTGCTCTGCCATTGGGCATCCATGCATTACGTGTGGATAAAATTGTCTCATACACAAACATGCAATTTGGCTTAAGCTTAAATCATTTGTTGGGTTGAATAGTTAAATAGCTTCTACCATTGAAGTTTGTGGACTTCTAGGAAATGAATAGGTAAAAGATCCTGTAGAAAATTCTTTCTACAAATGTTGAAATGATCAGAGGAATGCTTCCTTTGTTGAGCCTTCCAAGTTCCCCTGCCACCAAAATATCCAAGGAAAAAAACTTGAACAAAGTTATTCCCCACATGATGGACCTATTCTTACTTTAACTAAGATTTCCTAGTAAAATATTGGCATTAGTATGACAGTCACCATTTCACTTTTCATTTCAGAAAAAGAGTGGTAAAATAATGGCATTACTGTGACTTTCACCAGTTCACTTTTTATTTGGGGAAAAAGTTGCTGCCTTAAAATGGGGGAGGGTTGGGGATTTGTTGAACATACATTAAAGGCCACCCAAATAACCCAAGAGTTTGAAGTTTGGACAAGTATAACATTCAGTAGTCTTTTGGGGTGTTGTTAGGAAGGGGGGGGTGCAAAACTTCAAAAATGGACTTCCTTGAAATGGGTTGAGGATGGGTTCGAGAAGATGCTCTTTTATATACTAAGCTGATAAGCCTAGTTACTATTAAACCCATTGCCTTAATAAAGCAGCTCCTCACAATCTCCAATATCTCAGGATTTGACATTAATGGGAATTTGGAGACGTCCATTAGGAAATCTTTTTACAAGCATTTTTGGGATTGATGTCACCACCTGTGAGGCATCTTATTATTGGACTCCTCATCTTTTTGGCTAACGAACAAAAGACACACATATATCAAAGCATTAGAGTGAATAACTTAGGCCATTCAGCTGGATATTTGCAAACTGTTCAAACAGTGCCAATGCAAATGTGCCTTGTGTTCAGTTTTTCCTTAGTGATTCTGACAAGTAGCCTTAAATTGTGAGTGTGCGCTTCAGCTGTCAGCTCAAAACAGAAGCCAGGCAGGACACATGTACCGATTGCTACCCCCACAAAACAGTGTTATAGTGGTACTACAGTAGTTGTCCCTAAAGTACCGAAAATTGGGGCTACTGGGCTTCATTTTGCTCAAATCGGAGACGAAATGAGAAGTGAGGTTGAAAAACTCGGGAAACCCGATGTTGGCCGGTTATTGGGTTTTGACCCGGTTACCAATTCAGTTATAAATCCGGTTACTAATAACGTGTCAACTGGTTCTTAGTTTTTGATAACTGCTTGGCATTGAATTTTCAAAATCTAATAACCTAACTGGATCACAAGACCCAATTTATGACATTCCATGACAAACCCTAAAATCAGCTGCTTCTTGGGTTTGTCGTGCAGCAACACAAATGTCGCTCATGGTCCACGTTCCTTTGAGCAAAATGATAAATTCCAAAAGCGTCTGTGGTCAGCTACATTGAGTTGTAGTAGAGCAATACACAGGGCGAGACGCTAAATACCCCCCCGGCCCCCATCGAGCTCTGTCTGGCGCCCTTTCTGGGCCTGGCAGTACAGCCCTGCTGAGAACCGTGTGGTTCTGCCACAGGGTTTAACTTTTTCACTGTAGGACTTAGTTAAATAGAAAGGAAACATTTTTTAGCGCCTGAATCTATGCCAGTGGATAGTACCATGTTCTACGTTTGGGAGGTTTAGAGTTCGAAACTGCTGAGCGGGGGAAGCAATACAAAAATAATCTGAGCAGAACAAAGAACATGTAGAACCTGGGTTTAATGCAGAACCATGCAGGGCATGTGCAAAAACATGTGCAAGAAGACAAGAGAAACATGTGCCGGACAGAGCTGGATTGGGGGTATTTAGCATCTCGCATACACAGGCTCCTCCTCAGATGAATGATCGTTCACTTTTCAAAACCGTGTGGGGTCAGCAGTCAGAAACAAAAGCCAAGTAAAGTGAAAGTGTGGCAGATCCAAGACTCCAGATTACACAGAAGTATATCCATCTCCCATGCTCTTCTCTGTGTGCATACTTACATACATAAATTATTATTATTTTCTGCTCAAGGTGGTCTGTTAATTGTTCAGAACTTAATTGATTGATTGACTGATTGTGTGGGCTTCTTTACAGAACAAGTGTGAACAAAGCTGAATAAGCAAGAGGGACTTTAATGTAGTAAATGACACAATTCTGCCCAGGTTTATGGATCTCTGAAAGCCTTTTTGGGCAATTTCTGTGATGTGGCCAATTGGTGATCATCCAAAAGAAGATTTAGCCAGATCTGGCAGTAAATGATATTGGAAACTAAAAAAAGGAAAATCATTCTGTATATTTGACTACCTTCTTCAACCAACTATAGAACACAGGCTATTTTTCTTAAATTTATTTCTAATTATGGCAATAAAAAATCCCAAATGGGTATCAATTCATTCTCAAGTTTAATTTTTAATTTCTCTTTGTTGTGAGTTTGTGATAATTGTGAGTCAGAGACAAGCACTAGATGTTGAGCAATAATGTCATGTGCATTGGGTAGTAAGTTCCTTCTCTTGATGCTTGATGAATGGTGGCTGACTTCATTTTCACATGACTATAAATGCCCTACCTAGATTCAATTATGTCTAGCCTTATGACTCCTGCTCTTCCTTCATGTTGCAACTAATTGCCAGTCTGCCAGTCTGTAGTTGCTAGTCCACTACTTCAAGCACTGGCAGAAAATTTCTCATGTATCCCCAGGGCACCTTATCCGGTAGAAATTCTCATTAAGGCTTTTTTAATTTATTATACCCAGTGGATACCCGCCCTGGTATCATGTGAATTTCTTTTTAAATAATTTTCTGCGACTGCTTTATGTCAAGTAATGAATGGCCTCCCAAATAAGCGGCCCTCAGCTACACCTTGGGTGGGCAGTTATTTTGAGAACTGCCCACTCCTAGGGCATTACCCTACTCTTTTAACTCCTGTTGAGTTATCAGAGATGATTACAGAAGATACCCTTTCTTCCCTGGACCTGTCGGTCATCAAAAGTCTGAGAGCTATCCTCCTAGCTCTTAAAACTTGAAGGGAAAAGTTGGGGCAAGCTTGGATTTGGGAGTGAAGGGCTATGACCAACCAATGTTTTTTCTGGTCAATTTTGTGTCGTAGCCAAGTGGGGATGATCCACAGGAAGATTTAGCCAAATTTGTCTTTAGGCCATATATAAAATATAGAAGCTTCTAAAACATCTTTCCATATTTTGGGCTACCTACTTCAACTGTATAGAAGTTTGGATGTTTTCTTAAATTTTGGTCGAATTCTGTCTATTGAAAATATAAAAAAGCTCATGATTCTAGCAGATTAAATTTTAATATAGCTTTTCTGACTGCATAACCAGCAAAAAAAGGCTGCTATCCACCCTGGCCCCCTTTAGATTGAAGGATTCATTTTATTATTGGGTTTCCAGATCGAAGGAAAAAGTATTTTTTGCTCATGAGCTCCAAGGATTCAACATTAGACCCCCTCTCAAGGACAAGAACGCTTCAATTTTGAAACCCTGCATGTTCATTGTAGTCCATAAAGTGGCAGGTAATTGCGGCTCTTGTTATGTCATTTTTCTTCTACCACTGGTTTGAAAATTGGTTTACTTTTTGAACAGAAGGAGTATTTGAAGTAATCTTCTTCACTTTTCAAAGTGCCTGCCTCCACAGACTGAGCAAAATTTCTGCAAGTGCTTGATGTTGGGGGGCAAAACACCTACCTTTGTGCAATTTCAAGTGTGGAAAAAGCACTCCAAATTTCGGCTATGGTAGGCGCCGACACCACTGCATTAAAAAAACCTACTAGCCTACAATTTATTTTTGCCTGTAGCAGCCATTTCTTGACAATCCTTCCCAGTCAAAAAGGCTTTCTCATTCACACAAACCCAAAGACAATTGGGGAGAAAAGTTCCAATAAAAACTTTATTTTATGGTATTAACACCTTAAAACTGCTTTTGTCGTTTTAGGAATATGAAAAACCGACCGGACTCGATCGTGCTTATAGCCTCCTCCTTTGATCTCAACACAACTTAAGCTTCTATGCAAGGTAACATGGCATGAAGTTGCAAGTGATTTGCCATTTGCAGCTTTTCCAACACCAAGTAAGACTGAATCAAACCTGAGGGGAAATCAGACCCTGGTTAGGAATCAATTTGTTCCCCTGACATACATTGGATGACTTAGTCAAGTTAGTTGTGTGTTTCACACTAAATTAGTTCAAAGTGCTATCTTCCACTCGAAAGGGGATTATTTCTTAATTTTGGTGTTCTTAATATTTTCCATCTGGTTTCCAGCTAAGTTCCCATAATAATTCCTCAAGTATGTTCTCAATAAAACCAGACTTTATTCCAATCCTTTGCCCAAAATTCTACTTTTAAGTAGGCCGAAGGGGAAAATTTTAAAGTATTCTATTTTGGGAGGGTCCAAAGTTTCAATGTGTTTTTGGTAATGAGGCAATTAAAGAGGCCCATCACCCCAGTTTGTTTTTTTAGTTGAATTTGGCATGTGCCCACAACTGATTAATATGAATCAGACATCCCCCATGAGTATGGCATGAGTTTGACGGAGGAGGGGGCCAACACTCTAACCATTAGGTGATTTTGCCTTAAAATCAAGTTCAACTTGTAAGTGTGATGGTTGCAAGCAAAATTGTTTGACTTCTCATGAGGGAGGAGAGAGGAAACATCTTTACATATTCCTTGCTTCCTACTGTCTACACACCCAATGTTGGGCAAAGAGTCGAGCAAAGGAGGAGATGCAGAGATGCCTTCTGATTATACTACCCAGCACCCACCATAATAAACACCCACTTACATTGGTACTAGGTAGTTACGTAGGTCTGTGTGTTACGTGGGAGTGGGTTCATCCACAACTGAGTCATAATAGGTTTCCAATGGATTTTGCATTGCTGTGATCAAACTAGGGAATATGTATACTGTTCTTCTTGCAACTAGTCAATTAGAATATATGGCTTCTGAAGATTATATCAAGTTCTAGCATGTCAAATATGCACTTGTGACTCAGTTGCTTCCAAATCTTTACCAGTCTTTTATTTATTTACTTATTATTATTTTCTAATGTTGCAATGCAAACACTGTGGAGAGCATCCCCAGACATATTTCGTCATAATAGGCGACACTTTTTGTAGAGAACGATTAAAAACAGTGGATACAATTGTGACAAAAATCTCCCCCAAAACAAAATTGGGTGAAATTTGGTGAATCTTTGGCGTGGAAAAAAATGTGATCTCCACCCCCCACCCCCCTCTTGAGGAAAAGAAAAAGACTGTTCCTTACATGATAAAGATTTGTTGGCTTCAATTAACTGTAGCCTGGTTTTAGTAAAATTAAGTTTGGCTAATGATTCCCACCCATGGGATCTGCCGCTGCTTTGCTTCCTACATATGTGCACTCACATGTCTTTGATGACATGTGTGATCTTTCTGACCTTTCATGACTTAAAACATAGTACTGCAGTAGTTGAATAGCAGGCTCATTGGGTCTCTGCCAAATAATTATTTAATTGTGAAGATTTCATGTTGACACATAAAAGATTCCCAAATATTACAAAAAAAAGTTTCACTTTCCTTCACAAAAAAAACTTTTGTTGTAGAAATTTTTTTTGGTGAAAATTTCAGCATGCCTAAAATTAATATAAATATTTTTGGAACCTGCTATTCAACCAGGATAGTGATTTTAACAGCCACCAAACAATCAGTGCCCCCCCTCTCCCCCCAAGTTTGACATGCTGATTATGGTGTTCCATTTAGTTTGTGAATTAGGAAGAGAGCCAGAACATCATGGGTTTTTTTGGCGAGAAGCTAAATACCCCCTATGGAGCACTGTCCAGCGCCCTTTCTGGGCCTGACGGTGCAGCCCTGCGATGAACCGTGTGGTTCTGCAGCAGGGTTTGACTTTTTGACTGTGGAGGTTATTCAAATAGGAAAGAAAATGCCCTTCGTAAGTGCGTAAATCTATGCCAGTGGTCTGTAGCGTGGTGTGTACCTGGAAGGTTCAGATTTCGGTTCCTGGGAACTGCTGCGAAACATAATGTTCTAATTAAATTAAACGAACATTACTGAGTTCTTTTGCAGAATAAAAAGAACAAGTAGAACCATGCTGCATGGTTTTATGCAGAACCATGCAGGGCCGAAAAACATGTGAAAGAAGATAAGGGAGCTCTATGGGGGGTACAAAAACCCGCCTGCAGGGTTTTTTGTACCCCGCATTGCTTCTGTGAACTTTGTCTGCCTAAAGCAAAGAATGCAGAAACCTTGTTTTGGATTATTGGAAGGGCTTCTTAACCATTAAATGTCCAGGAATACAGAAATACACTGAAAAGTGGACCAAATTGGTTTGCCCTGACATTTACAGGTTAACTAGATGAAGAATCAAGATCAGGGCCAGATTGAATCCACAGTCACCAGCGCACCACACCACAGGGTATGAATGGTGGGTAGACAATAATAAACACTTTCCCATGGGGTACTACCAGTTGCTTAGCTAACCACAGTGGTCAGATCAGTTTTTTGTTTATGTTACCAACCCATGACTTTTTGTGCTTACTACCTACAGGTCTGTTGTCACAAGGCCAGGGTGAACATGCACCTAAACTGGTACTTTCACCTTCTTGGGTGATCCCTTTGATGATTTTAGCAGCCATTTTTAACCCAGAAGATGTCAAATTTGGACTCAGAGACCCTGATTTAGACCTGGGATCCGGTATTCACCATGGTTAATGCAATCTCAAAAAATTCTGGGTTTGAACCATGGTACCAGTGTAGTGCTAGTTCACCCAAGGCTGACAGAATTTGGTGAGGATGAAAGTTTGTCACAATACACTTTCCAGTCAGTAGGTCATGGGTGCGGTGAGGAAATGATTTGCACAATATTTTGGATGGGGTAGACACTAGAAGAGGCCCACAGATCACATGCCAGTAGATCTACTCCTACTCTTTGGAAGCCATTATTAACCCAGCAAGCCAGGAGGGTACAATTCCTGGTTAGAATGCATCTGGTGGTAGCCACAACTAACCCATCAAGGATGGCATGATTTTTGGCTAAAATTCAATAAGTTGTAGCCACAATTCTCCCTGGCAAGAAGGGCATAATTTTTGGGCTAGAATTGAAGCAGTGGTTTCCACAATTAACCTGGCAAGAAGAAGGGCCTGATTTCCAGCTACAATGCTTCTTTCTGTTCGGATGCACAGTGCAACAAGTGGGCAAGCAGATTCACTGCAGATTTGCTTCACTTCCCTTGGATCCATGAATGTGTTCCCACTCCACTCTCTGTAGTACAGCTGCAGATGCCTCCAGCCTGAAAAGCCTTTTCCAATGTGATTGTCAGTTTTTGTGGACAAATTGTTGTCCCCAAAGGTAAGGGGGTGCTTTTCAGCATGTACCCAGACTCCCAGGGGGCCAGCCCATGGAGTCGGGGTACAATGTGCAATTGACGAAGTGTAGATCACTTACTTTAAAAGAAAAAGTGAATTGTCCAACAATGTGTCTATGTGCATGATGACTTTTCCACAATGGAAAGAGGTCTGCATCCCTCCGACCCACCAAGCACCTATATTTGTAGGATGATGAATAGCAAATACACCAAAAAAACACCATTATTTATGAATATCCCATCTCAGGATCTCTGTGTCCAAATTTAAGATTTCCTGGGTTAAATATAGTCTCTAAGAGGCCTCATCACTCAAGAAGGTAAGAGTACCCACCACCTCAGGTTCACGTGGCCAGGCACTGGCCCCTGGAGCCCCAAGTACCTATTTGCAAATGCATTTCCATAAGTTACCTCTTTATATGATGAAAAGACATGTTCAGAGAGACTTTCTTTGGCTCTGCCTGTAAGAGAGAGAGACAACAGAACAATGAAGTTTTTCATTTGGTCCCACTTTTTCAAGAATGTTCATGTATCATCTATCACATCATTATTTTGTGAACTTCATGGAACATTTCCTCTTTTAACTGTTGCTGCCTTGAACTTGACATACGATGATGATGAACCATTCATTTTTTATATGGTTCCTTGACCTTTGACTTATTCACACAGAAACTGTTGCTGTTGAGTGACATGGCTGAGATGGGGCCAAGAAATTATTTTTTGTCTGGTGCTTCCCTTCGTCCATACAATCTGGTGAGGTGAGCTATCCATCCACCTCAAAGTGCTTGAGGCATTGCTTTCACTCACTGCATGTAGCTGGAATTAATATTACTGTTTTTCTCTTGAGAAGTCAGTAAGCAATATTCTTGGTGGAACGAATGTAGACTCTAGAGGGGTATATAATGCAAGCATATGAATGAAGTTTGGGGGGAAGGGGGGAGGGCGGTGGGGGAAACTAATATTTTGTAAATTTTAAAACCTTAACTCAAGTTGCACTTAGAATAATTCCATGCCTTGTGGGCTAAAGAAGAATTTGAATCAAGACTGCCACTTAATGAAGATCAACCTTTTTGTTAATGCTTGTTGTCTATTAGCACCTGACCAAGCTACCACTCTGTAGGTTTTACAGTTCACATAAATCATTGATCAAAAGGAGCAATCCAATACAATAATCATAGGTACCTAGTTCCCTCACCCTTTTCATTTTTTGTGTTTTGCAACCATGTTTTGCCTGAATACATCATTCAGGATAATTTCAGAAATCCTGTACAATATTCATCCAAGTAGCTGATGATGAATGAATAATAATGAAGAGAAAGCTACCACCAACCACCCACAACGTCATCTATGCCACAACAATGTAAATACACTAGTTGGTCACTAAAGTTGACCTGCCTAGTTACTTACCATCTACCTACATCTACTTCCCTAATAGACACCACCTATGATCTTATCTACTTACCTTGTACCTACTTTTAGGACCAAGTCATCAAGGTGAAACCTGACATCAACTCAGGTAGAGAGTTCACCTACAATTGAGTCATAATGAGCTTCCAATGGATGCTTTGTTGGTGTGTGTTGGTTTGCTCTAAGTAGCCCTTCTTTTGGTAGTTGGGATGTGTAGGAATGCTAATGCGTCTTTGTTTGTTTGTTTATTACTACTCCTGACTCAGGAGTATGGTGCATTTTTCTGGGAGCTTCAGCTATTGGTTACTTCATTTTTTGCAACCACGGTGAATTTTGGTTCTTCTATTGCATGTGGCTAACCTGCAAAGTGGTTGCTGGGATGGCTTTGCATTACCTTTATGACAACAACAGAGAGTAGCAGTCAAGAGAAACAACAAATATCACCTGGAGAATTTGCAATTGCTAACCATGAACTCAAAAGTGTCTCAACTTTTTGGATGCAATGAACCCTGGTGGCTAGGTAGGGTGAACCAGCACTCACACTGTTACCATGGTACAAACCCCAAAATCCACTTAAATTGCTTCTAAATATTACAAATATCCCATGCTTACACTAAAATAGGGTCTCAGAGTCCAAATCTAACCTTTTGGGGCTTACTATGGTCACTAAGAAGCCTCATGAAATACAAATCCATTTAAATTGCTTTTAAAGATTACAAATATCCTATGCTTAGACTAAATCCAGTTCTGAAAGTCCAAATCTAACATTTTTTGGGCTTAATATGGTCCCTAAAGAGCATCACCACCGGTCCACTGGAAACTGGCCTGCACGCCACTTTTGGATGAAGTAATACACCACAGTGGCGTGAAAGTGGGAGCAGGTACACCAAATTGTTGCCATATACTGGGGTTTCATGAGACACGGGAAAACAAAAAAAACACTGCTGCTAGTTGGGTGTTTGCATTTACTGTCCACACAGTTACTGTTACTGATTGGCTAGCCGCATTAATTGACACACGTGTGATCTTTACATATTCCTAAGTGTATAATGTTTACTATCTACAGTTTGTGGGTTGGGAGGGAAAAACTTTTAACACACAAAATTTGGATGTGAAAACATGACGTGCAGACCATTTCCCAGTGAACCCCTGGAAAGCATCTCCACCGCAAAACTGTAAACAACTCCTTCATGTTAAAATAGAATAATGTTTAATGATCACTGTCCCCACCCACAAACGTGATAAAAGCCCCTTTAATCAGTCAAAGACCATTTACATCTTTACATCTGGACGAGTAATAGTCACTGTCCAAATCCATACTCGAAAAAAGAGTTTAAAGGGTTAAAATGACCACTGCAAAATGGACATCAATACAGCAGTGCAGCGGAATTTACGCTATCATGCTGCAAGATGTAATGAGAAGGGGTGTTTGCAGGTGTGGGGTGGAGGTACTAAGAGGCTTCACTGAAAAGCAAAGGTGAAGGTACTAGTGTGGGTGTTGGTTCACTCTGGCTGTAGTGCATCTATGGCCAGGGTACAGTGGTACCTTGCCTTACTTTTTGTGAGACCTCTCTACTCATATCAGTCAAACAGCCAGTACTCTTGAATAGTGTGAAACTAATTTGTGGATGTAAAAATTTGCAACATGCAATGCCCTTCCAAGATGGACAGGAAAAAGAAATGATTGTTCTTTATTGACCAACTATAATTATTTGGCCAAATTATGACATTAAAATAGCCTCTCACTTTATGTTGCCCAGTTTTTCATGTTTATCAGACAATAATTAACACTATTTGTTGGGTGCGGTAAAACTAGATACAGGCCCAAATTTTGGGGGGGGTGCAGATGCTCCGTTTAGTCCTGGAAGACTGGGTATTTTCAATGTTGGGAAGCTTTTAGTTTTTACCATGGTACCATGTGTATGTGCTGGTTCACCCAAATTTATCACTATTTTGTCTGATAACAGACAAGTAAATTTTTTAGGATTTGAAGTATTACCAAGTTTTTTCATCATTTGGGAGATTTCCTACTTTGACAATTATGAAAGGAAAAGAAAACTTCAACACTTAGTGTTATCTCTTGCTCTTGGAAGTTCTCTTAGTTGTCCTCCCCGCTATTTGCTGTGGCAGTTGAAACCCCATCAAGTAGTACTACTCTACTGGCAACCATAAATCTCAAGTGCAAGTACGGATTTGATTCACTTGTGTAAGAAAATAATATAAGTATCATGGACAGCTTCTGATTGGGTCCACTTCTGTCCTGCAATCAGTCTTTTGTGCAGTAGTGATACAGTGTGTTGATAAGAATACTTCCTGGAGTAGGCTATGGCTGAGTGCACTGGTGAAGAAGGTAATGGTGGTTTTGGGATGTCAGACAAGTTAATAATAAGACCTTCAGACAGCCCTTTTTTTTAAAACTGGGGGGAAATTTTAATCATTTTGTGGAAAAAAGGGCCCATAAACATCAACAAAGGATTTTTGAATAAAAAATGACCTAAAAAAAGTTTTTAAATCAGCAGGTTTTGCCATAGGTTCTAAATATTGTCACTGCCTGTTAGAGCCTATGTGCAAAACCTGGAAAAAATAACACACAGGTTCAGAGGTTAAATTCTTGCTATTGCATTCCATAAGGTTATTCAAAACAAATAAAATGCTGCACATAATAAAATTGGCAGCTGATTACTTTCATAAATCAGTTTGTGAGCATCATTTTATAACCCAGGTTATGTATTGAGGAATGGCAGGTCTAGAAGGGATCATGTTATTTGAGGGCATGACAACAAGACTAATAGCATGCCCTCCCAGGCTCTAAAACAAAATTAGTCCCCTCATGTGAGAGAAAATTTGCCACTGTGGGTAATCTTTTTCTCAAAATGACAAACAATATAGAAGGATGCTTTTAAATTTTGGATTTTGCATTTTGGTTTGTAGTCATATTTGCTTTAATCATCATATACATGTTTACAGTTTCAGCTATGTTACAAAATTTACAAATTTATTTTAAAGAAAAAAGCACATTGTAGCTTGCCCTTCTTCAACATAAGAATAAGAATAATTTGCCACCCTTGAGACACCTTATAGATTGCCTCAAAATCTACAAGGAAATATTGTAAAGAGGCTAACGCAAAAGACACATGAGATCAGGTTTTTTGTTTTTTTTGTTTCACTCTGAAGTTGATTCTTCTAAAGACATACATATGTATATATGAACTTGGGCTCTGTGTTGCTGTGCATTACCAGTGACAATCAACGTATTTTTTCTTCTCTTATGTTCCCATATGGTTTCCAATAGTTCATTGTTGTTTATCTCAATGTTAGATTTTATTTAAATTAATATAAATATCATGGACATGAAAATGCACATGTTATTTTTGCCTTGTTATATTCATGTTGATGGGTAAGGAAAGAAAAATGAGATAGTCATAAAGATAGGAGGTAATTATTAGAAAATTTAATAAGAATGAAAATAATTATAGGAAAAAAAATGAGGTAGTTATGCTTTAAAATGAGAAACATGAATTCTCTTTAGAATTCTTTAGGGACAACCCTATGCAAAATTATGCAGAATGAATTGTTTAGAAATAACCTTACAAAAGATTATGCAAAATTTCCCATATAGCACTTCCTCAAACTCTCTTGTCATTGGAATTCACTAACAAGCATGTTTCAACATGATGCAAACTCATGAGTGAGTGAAGCATATTATGCATCTGCCCTACCCCTACCCTTCAAGGCTCAAGCCCACACCCATCATGGATTTACACTTATTGTAAACTTTCTTTAGAATCACAAGCACCATACCCTTCTATCCTTTATTACTTAGTGAATTCCTTTGGACTGAAGTTGTTCTTTCTTGTTGAATAAGATTTCTTTCTTTATGAAAGCTGAATAAATACTAGTGTTGGGTGTGCAGTTGTGAGGAAAGTGGGGTCTCTTGACACAAGGTGGACAATGTCATGGTGACAATATTCATAGTCACAAGGCTAGGAGTATTTGGATTTGAATATTTGTTTATTTGCCCAAGTTTTGAGCCCATGACAACCGTATGCTCCTTCATTCTTATTGTTCTAGGTTTTTCCTTTGTCACATGTATAACTATTAGGTTTCACCACCTTCTTTCTTTTTGTTTAAACTTTAAACCTGTGTTGTACTAATATAGGGAGCAACCTGGGTATATACTATTTGTATGTATACTGGCATTGAAGAACATACAAGTCTGACATCACCTAAGGCAGAGACAACATTATCCTTATACCAATACCAGACTGGTAGGGACTAGGGACCAGCCTCATATCAATTTTATACCAATACTAGTTTGAACCCCGTGCCTAATGCACAGGTGTGTGTGTATTTGACGGTACATATTAGAAAATTACAATTACAAACTACATTTTCAAAACCTCTTTATATACGACATTTCGCATGTATCCATGGAGACCCTGGCCGCTGAAAATCTTGATGTTTGCACTGCTTGTGACCTGTGAGATAGCAACATACACCTGACCATGGGAATAGACCGGAGATGGCAAATATACCCCAGCGTTGTTCAACTTGTAAGTAAGTAGTAAGTTACTTATTTAGTAGGTATCAATATGTTGAAAATTATTTCTTTGTTTTTGTATGTTGATAAGTTCCAGTATCCAGACCCCCTCCCTATTCATAATGGTTAGGGTTCTCAATTTAATACCAATATCAGTACACGATTTATAATTATAATTATGGCATACCATGCAAAAATCAGCCTTGGGCCCAATACCAGGACCAGGCTGATATGAAAGTATTAAAAATGATCCAAGACCAGTACCGTACTGGAATGTGAAAAGAGACATATTAGTACAACACTTTTAATAAAGAGTATATTAATACAGTATCCACTTATATGAAAGAAAACCATATAAAAGAATAGGCACCTAGGGGGCGTTATCTTCCGAATGAGAAGTAACTTTTGAGGGCATCTAGGGTCATGAATGCTGCACTTTATTCTATTCCCCTTCCTTTTGTTTTTAAAAAGGGGAAACAATCCCCAACTATATACCATACCAAAACATATCTCTAGTGCCACTTGATATCAACCCATGGAAGGGCATCTCACTCTACACGTTCATATGTGAAATAGGTCCTATGGTGGTGTTGTTCTGTAGCACAACATTGCCCAAAGTTTCACAGTGTATTTGGAGTGCACCTTGAAATAAAAAGATTTGCTTGGCTACATGGGAGCAATCTTACCTTTTTAAGGAGGAACACTTAGTTTTGAAATGTTTGTCTGTACAAAACAACGTGGAGACAGATGCTTTATGGGCCACAGTGAACCAGCACCCACCAGTGCACCATGTAGGATGAGTGGTAAGTGGTCGGGAAACAGTTTTCTGTTGAGTTCCAGTTCCCTAGCTAATCATGGTTTTTAGCTTAGTTAGATCTTTTTCTACCTACTTACTAAACAGCCCATACCTATGTATAAAGTAATGTTGTGCATGTAAATGGTTTGGGACTCACACTCTGTGTAAGTGTAAATCCCATAATGAAATTTATTTACACTCCGTGCAAGTGTAAAAATAAATATATTTATCTAATTTAAAATGGTTTGATAAAACAACATAAATGTAGAAATATATATATTATATGATTTTACATGACTATCTAAAACAATGTAAATATATAACAATATAAAAAATATGATTTTAACTTGAGGGGAGATTTCATAATGTTTTTGAAGATAAGCCAACTAAATGGCCCATTGCAAAAAAAAAACCATTGAAATATACACCCATAACTAATTCATATGACTTCGCAAGAAGATCTGGTGATTAAAGATATATAATAAAACTATCTATAAAGTAAGGAAAACAAACTAGAACCCTGAGTTTGATCATAAATAGGGTGATATTCAAAAAAATAAAAAACATTAGCGTTCAAGGAGGGGGGGGGGGACCTAAGTTTTTGTGGTGAACTGAGTTTCACCCTGTCGTTCCTGTTGTTGCATATATTTTCACTGCTCCTACTTGCAAAGCTACTATAATTAGTCTTCAACCTTGTGCATTAAATGCTGATTTTCAGCATTTCATTCCCAGATTTAATAGAATTTCATTACTTTGTGGATACCCCTGAAAGAAGGGTTTGGGGTGAAAGGAGGCCCAAAGACAGGGTGATTTTACAAATACTAAATTAGTATTTACACTACACTTATACGCTCCAAAACATTTACACAGTGCCTGTAAGTGTATTTGACAAATATTTACACTGGCCTTGTACAAGTGTAAGTGTAAAACATTTGACCGTGTAAGTGTAAATGATTTACATTTGCACTGGATTTACATGCCGTATATACAGCTACTGACACTTACATGCACAACACTGGTATAAACCATCTGCTTACCTATTTGTTACCTATTTTCCTTCCTACCTACCTATATATGAAACCTATTTCCTACAGAAATGGTTATCAAGGTGAAACCAAATATTAACTCAGTTGAGATTCATTCACAACTGAGTAATAACAGCCATCCAGTGGATGGTGCGCTGGTGGGTGCTGGTTCACTGTGGCTCTTGGTAAGGCCCTTGAATGATGGTGTAACCAGAATGCAGGCACCACTGTAGCTGACTCCTCGGGCAGTACCCTTATTCTGGTAATGTCCTCCAGACATACCTAACACCTACCAACCACATGGAGAGGACATACTCTGCATCATTAGTTTTACCTGGAAATTGACATGATAAGCCATTTTTTAAAGATCCATTACACTGGTGTAAAGAGACCCAGGTGTGCTGAGCTTCACTGGTTTTAGCTGGTATTTTCTTTTTTCTTTTGATTGACCAAAAGTGATGAAAAACGACATTTTACACGGAAAAAGAAGGTTCTCCCAAATTTTTCCCAGAAAGAATTTTGCAAAAATAGTGAGAATTCACCACGCCAAAAATATGGGTTCTCCACCAGTGTTGAGCTGTTATTGGAAATAGGACCAGCTTGTCAGGTGAGGTCTTAGGATTCATACCTGTGGTTCTCAAAAACTCAAAGACCCAGTTCTGGTATATAATCACAGTTCTCAAAGTTTTGAGGAAAATCAAATAACCAACCATACAACTGCCAGATCATTGCTGGTTCTTTCATGACAACTGTGGGTTCTTTTAGGTTATTGAAACAACCGGGACCAACCAGTGTTTTTTTTTCAGTTTTCTGGTTTTGAAAGTTTGGCGATTTTTTCCCCCCAAAAAAGCATTTCTGATCCTATTTTTACCCTTAAAAGAGGAAAATTTCCAAACTTTTCCCAAAAAAAACTATTGTCATTACGCGCTGAGAATTCACCCAAAAAAACCACTGGGACCAACAGTTCTTTTTATTCTGTTTTATTTCAAAGAACCAGCGGTTCTTCTCTGGTTTTGAAATCATTTAAATACCCAAACTCACAGTTCACTATAAATTCAAATACCCGCCACAAGACTGATTCTCACCCCTTGCCACATTTGGAAACCCCCTTTCACATGGATTCCTTACCCGACACTTTCCAACTGCCCATTTTCAAATCATAGTTGCGCTCTGGAGGCAGCAAATACATTTAAAAGATCTAATACAGATTAAAAAGAAAAGGTAATATTTACTTGAAATTCGAAAATTTCAAGACTTTAAAAAATCTGAATTAAGAAATATTGAACCCAAAATTTCCAAGTATTATTCTTCTGTTTATATATATAAGAAGTTGGCCCCAAATGTTAAAGTATTATTTTATTGTGTATATTTTCAAAATTTTAAGATATTGTCACAAAATTTCAAGTCTATTTTTATTCTGCATATTTTCTTTTTCGTTTATTTGGCCCCCCAATCACTACACAGGATCAATCGCCAGAAGTCAGAGAGAAAATAGTAAAAGTAGCCAAAAATATACAAGGATGATGAAAACTTTATACTTTCATTTCTAGTTTATAGACACATTTGGCTAAATCATCTTCCTATTTATAATCGCCACTTTGGGGCTATTTCAAAAAAATCAGAAAAGACCACCGGGCTAACAAGTCGGAGTCAGACCAGCAGATGATTTTTTCGGGCAAATTTTCGCACTTTGTGGCGATAAAGCATTTTGGAAAAAAAATTACTGTAAATTCTGAAAAAATTGCTATATATTATTTGAAAATTTTCACCAAACCTTGGAAACCCCAAAAAAAAAGAAAAGAAAGGAAAGAAATACGAAAAAAAAGAACCTTTTTTTAAAAGGAAAGAAACCCTGACACCGACCAACCCAGCCACCTACCTATATACCTGCAGGGCCCTACGATTACGTGATAAGATCGACGGAGCACAGTGGACAAGAATGGAAGTCGACAGTTCGGGAAGAATGAGTGAGCCGGACGGAATGATTGGAGGGGGGGAAGAAGGGATTAGTGAGAATTAGTAGAGAGAGGACGGGATTAGTGGGTAGATTAGTGAGAGGGGAAGAAAGCTCATAAGGGGGCGAGGGAGCAAGCATTTGCTTTTGCAGCAGATATCAGGATCGAACTCTAGTGTCTTCCGTCTTCTCTCTCTCTCCTTCTTTCTCTCCTTTCTCGCACAGCACTTAGGCACTGGGGTTAGAATCGGATGCGAGCACGAGACTGTTTTTTCTTCCTGCCAAGAAGAAGAAGATCTCTCTGGTTATATCAAATTAATTTGAGATCCAATCACCAGAGGTTTTGCTGGTGGTCTGTCTCTCACTCATGGTTGGAAAATAGTTCTCGTTGCAAGCATTCCGCACTCACTCACACAGCAGGCTAGGCACTTGTCACGCGAGGGATTTCAAGAAGTTCGTATTGCAGGTGGGGTGGGTTGGGTTGCAGTGGGGCTAGGGGCCTGGGGTTTGGACGTTTTTGTGAGCAACAAACAAACAAACAAGCAGCAAAAGCACACAGGCTAGGCACTTTCTTGCTGGGGTGGTGGTGGTGGTGGTGGAGTTCCTTGATCTGCGCACCATCATCGTCTCAGGCAAAGCTAGTAGGCTAGGCACTTCGGGTTGGGGATTCAGGCTAGGCACTGGAGGATCACTGCACTACTGTTGCGCTTTCTTTCTTTCTTTCTCTCTCTCTCTCTCTCTCTCTCTGTGTGTTTCTTTGTGTGCCTCTGTCTCACTCCTCTTCTTCTTTGTCTCTCTCTGTCTTTTTGTTTCTTGTTTTGTTTGGTTGTGTACTGACTCGTGCACTGCACACACACTCACGGCATGCACTTGTAGCTTTTAGTACTTCACTTTGTCTTCTCAGATTAAATCAGCTGTCTTTCTGTTGCAGCTCTCGGGCCTCCAAGCTCTCTGCATCAGGTCGTCGAAGAGACTGCTACACTACTAACTTCACGAACGGGAGACAGAACTTTCGTGGTCTCCAGGTTCGCATAACCCACGCACGCACGCACTCTAGGCACTCTCTCACTCACTGCAGTTTGCAAGCGTGCACCGTAGTTTATACACTCACCGTACTAACTGGTGTGCAGTAGTACTCTCCTTGTTTTTCGTTCACTGTCTCTCTGTGGAGTTTTCTCTTGAAAAAATACACACGATTTTTTTATTGTAGGCTTGTCTTTATTGTGATATTCGGATTTGGTTCGCTCTCGATTGAGAGCCCAGCTTCAGTTGTATTTTTTTGGGGTCTTGTTCTTATTAGTTTCTGGCAGGGGTGGGGAAAGGGGGGTGTTAGATTCAAGGGGGGAGAGTCAATCAGATCTGCTCTTTTTTTCTCTTTGGTGGACCTCTTTGAGTTCTCGGTACAGGACTTGGGTTGGAATTTCCTTTGTTGGGGGATAGGGGGGAGTTCTGGGGGAGAAAGTGAAGGACGAATTTTAAGTGTACCCTAAGTTTTAAGATCCCCTTTTTTCTTTATTTTCCTAGTTTTCGAGTCTCAGCAGCAGATTAGAATATATCGCCGGTCTTTCATTCTGAGTTGTTGCAAGATTTTTCCGCATCAACCCATCATCGTGCATACCTTTTAAACTTGCACGGGGGGGTATCACTCAGGAGAAGAAGGTTCATCATGTCTTTTTCCTTACTTATGTCTTGTGTCTGGTTTTGTATTATTACTGCTTAGAGAAAGGAGGGGGTAGGGAAAAAAAGACTGGTAGATCTAGATTTCCAAACGGTGAGAGAGAGGCGAATTTTTGGTCCTCTCTTTCCTCCCGAGGTTAGACTCTCATTTAGTCTCGTACACTTTTTTGTGGGCACTGCAAATTAGTGGCGGATGGTTAGAACTGCGACAGACGTCCTCTGTACGTTTTTCAAGGTCATCAGGGGCTTTGTTGATTTCAAGGCTTGTTTTTTTTGGGTCGGTCTGAAACATTTCAGCAAAAAGGCCGCAGTTCATTTCCAGCTTTAGGAGAGTCCAGGATTCCCAAAGAATCAAAGATCCAACAATTTTTTTCCTCTTTCACTATGTTCGGGATCAGATCTATAATTTCAGTGTGTTGTTGTGTACAAACATAGTTAGTGTCTTCTTCTCTCGTTGCAGATCGTCGATTCCTAGCTTGCGCAGACTTCTTTTTTCTCTCAATTTGCTTAGTGTCTTTTCTCCCTTGTAGATAGACTTGTAGCTAGATCATCACAGAGAAAGGGTTTCCTTAGATGCAGCTTAGTTTCTTATTCTTCATCCTGGGTGGATTTTGTCGAGTTTCCTGTTTGAGGGTAGAGGTTTTTCGTGTGTGTTGAAACTTGAGAGAGCTAGCTACCTGCACGATGATCTGAACAAACTTGAGGAAAGTTCAGTGGACGTGTGTGCATGCACAAGAGATAGGTGAAAGAAAAATTTGAGAGACAGTGGTTGTTAGACTATGGCTGTTCTAGCAGACAGATTACCCTGCTTGCCCATGGGACATCATATACGCCATCCAGCGCCGGCGCCGCACTTGAGGCAAATAGATCATAGAGAGTATAATAGCAGCAGAATATTAGTCGCCGATTTGGTCGCTTGTAGCGAGAGGGAAAACTGTGGCCAGCTTCTGGATCTTGACAGGAGGAGCTTTGGTGTTAGTGAGGTAGTAGGAAGACAAGAATCATGTCAGAGTCTCAGTTCGGAACTAGTAGATTGTGGTGGTCTAGGACGAGATAGTTTGTTGTTACGACAGTTCGAGGCGTTCATCGATGACGCCGGCGCAGTATTGAATCATCGCGCATCGGACGAGTCTTCCTCGACCCTAGCAGCCTCATGCTCAGGCTCGTACATAGAGGCTGCTGCACTGCAGCTGCAGGGAGAAGTTCAGCAGGAGCACTTGAACAACGCCGCCGCAGCCACAACAAGAGCGGATTCATCAGTACTACAGCTGCCGAGTCCTTCTTCTTCGCACATGTACAACAATTATGTAGCAGCTCCATCCAGCAGCCATTGTGCTGCTACTACTACTACCATTCCCTTTACCCCTCACTCTTACGCGGACCTGTTTGATTCTCAAGGTCTACTGAACTCTAGTAACCAGATTTTGTCGTCCATGCCTGCTCCTGGAAGTTTAGTAGGATCTTCTGCAGGAGGCGACTCTATGTACTACACATTCGTGGATGCTGCAAACATCGCAGGCTACAGTCAAGTGTATCCGGGGCTGTTGCCTGTTCAATTACTGAACTCCTCCGGTGGCTGTCAAGCAGCAGCAACAACGGGAGGACAAGCCCAGCAGCAGCTACAACGTAACTTGCAAGCAGCGTCGTTACCGCTGCAACAACCGTCGCTGCACAGCAGCGTTCAGCTTCAACCGCAACTCTTTCAGATCCAACTGCTTCAAGAAGCTGCTGCAGCAGCCGCGCAAGAACAAGCTTTCCAACTACAATCGAGTTCGTGTCCTGGCACTGTTGCAGTAGTCGATCATCATGCGAACCAAGTACTGCCGTGGTCGACGAGAGGGGGCGCGTCATGTGAGACCTCGTCCTTGGGGCCACGACCGGTATTGATGAAGAAGCAGGACAAGCGGTTGGCGGGAGCTGGTCCTCGACAAACGAAACTGTACCGAGGAGTGCGGCAGCGACACTGGGGGAAATGGGTCGCGGAGATTCGGCTTCCGCGGAACCGAACCCGACTATGGCTGGGGACTTTTGATACAGCTGAAGAGGCAGCACGAGCTTACGATCTGGCTGCATACAGGCTCCGGGGAGACTGTGCACGTCTCAACTTTCCTCACCAGCGGAACAGCAACTTTGAACAACCTATGGGTGTTTCTTCATTGAGCAGCGGCGGCGGGTCTCCACGTTCAACAAGTGACCCGGCAGCTGTCAACTCTTCTTCTTGGGTCAGCAACTCTGGTGCCGGAAGCAGCCCTGGCGGTGCAACGACGACGTCGTCGTCAGCGAAGCCTTGTACCACTCTCGACGCGAATCTCCAGTCAATTGCTTACCGGAAAGAGGGACAGGTCTCCTGTTTTGATGAGGGTGGCGTGCAATTAGCCCCACCTCGTCGACATATGGAGCCTGAGTCCCATGTTATATCTGGTTTGCAAGCGTCAAACGAGTTAGCGTTCAACAACGAGCCTTCTTGTGTGCCCATGAGAGTGGTGGAGGATTCTTGTGTGACGACAGTCGCGCCCACTAGGGTTGTTGCTGCTGCTGACGATGAAGATCTCTCAGCTAATCACATGAGAGGCGACAGCAGCAGTAGTCCGATCAGTGCTAGTGATCTAAACTCCCAGTTTGATTTAGGTGCTTCCGCGGCTGGTGGCGGCGGTGAGAGTTCGGGTTTCATTAACAACATGTGCAGATCGGAGTTTCGAAGTGATGCTTGCAGCAGCATCGAAGGTCCTTCCATATGGGACGATCCGGACTACGTACTCAACAATTGTTTTGGTTCTGACGTATACATGTCATGGGATCACGACATCCCGCTCACGACATCGTCGACGGCCGGGAATAATGTAGCTGATTCGTCGGATCACCAACAACTTTTCCCCAGTTCCTCAAATCACGATCATGATGAGGATCATGATTCATACATTGATTCTGGACGCCGCAACTCATCAGGTACAAGTCATTCTGTAGGCGGCGGTCCGGACTCCTCGTCGTTTGCGCACCACGTCGTCGATGGAGGGATGATGATGAATATGCCCTCATCGGTCATGGTCGACGCATCATGTACTAGCAACAGTTTATCAACAGCGGGCCTACTACATCAGCACGCTTCTTCGACAAGTGCAGGAAAAAAGCAGCCATCACCTCTCACGTACTCATCGACCACACTGTCACCCGTGCATCAGGTTCGGGTGTGGAGAGATTGCACGTGAGCTGCAGCGCTTAATTTCGATGCTCATGCTCCTCGACAAGAGAGGTTACGGAACGAGGCAGCGAGCGAGCTGCTCTTCTTCCTCCTCCTATCTTTTGCACTATTGCTGAGCTTGAACCTTGATTTGTTTACCCATCATCGCCGTAGCTAGAGCTTTTGTGTAGTGAAATTGGCTTGGCCTAAAAGAAAAACCCAACTGTAGGACCATGCTACCATCGAACCCAGCAGAGAGAAGTACGCGCCTCTCGGATGCATGTAGAGAGAGAGATGCTAAACGAGAGAGTGTTTTAGAGAGAGAGCATTTATCACTTTCGTATTCGAACAGGCACATACATCGTCGTCCCATAATAGACACCTGTAGGAATTTACGCATGTCACAGTCGAATTTAAGTCGCAATTTTTGAGTCGACTCTAGCTGTGATTAGCACTCAATTTCTCACAACACTCAAACTCGGTGGCATTATTTTCAAGCCATTTCAAAGCAGTTACCATTTGCTCATGTCTAGTTCGCAGGTGGGTTTCGAGCGCGGCTGGCTGCTGGTTTTCACGAAGAAGAATTAGCCGGCTACGTCCCACTAGTTTCATGTTGATTGATTGTAAATTCCAGTTTGTACAGAATACCCATTTCAGCAACCCTTTTTTCCTTATTTTTTTTGTAGAGTAGTTTACGTTCACTCACTTGGGGGGAAGGGAGGGGGGGAGGAGAGTTTTGTCGCTCCTTTTTAGATTACACAGGCAGATGAGGAAATTTTTTTCCCGGATTCTAGGCTTTAGTAAACCTTCACGGAGGAGCTGCAAGGCGACGATGACGCCGCTGGAGCGGGTGCTTTGTTTCGTCGGATGTCATCGTTTGCCTTACCTGAACAACAACGCACGCAGGTGAACAAAAGATGCGAATGCAGGCTACATTTGTTGCGGCGTGACTTGGTCTTTGATAATATATATATACCTAGTGGAGAATTTTACGAGTACCGCGCATTCGACATCGACACTGGCCGGCCGGTTCATGGTTGCAGTCGACAATCTCCGATCCGTCAGATGGTTTGCTTCCGCGACGAGGCAGTCTCTACGAATCAACACATCGACAGTTACCACCGACGACAATCGATTGGCGCGATTGTCGCGTTTCCGATACGACTCTACGGCGACACATAGACAGCGATAGATCAGCAGCAGCTTGAAGACTAGAAATCACGTACGGGAGAATCAACCCACCATCACACTGCCGACTTATCAGTGAAATTATCTTCATCAACGGAGCTTTAAATTCTTTTTATGTTTTTATGTTCTTTTTTTTTTTTGGCGACGACAGTATACTACCTGGCCGCCTCACACAAATCAATACTCCAAAGAGTGAACAGCAGTTTCAAGATTCTCATATCGACAGGAGGATGGAGATCAATCCGACCGGAGAATCCTTACACGAAAAAGCAAGCAGCTGGTGACCGATTTCAACTCCACCCCAACTTTGTTTTCAGCTGGGGAGTATCGATTACCACGCACATGGTTTTCTTTTTCTTTTTTGTTTCTTTTTTGGCAACTCGAAGAGATAGCCGTGCAAGCTAATTGCTCATCAAGAGCACACAGCGGACCGGCTTTCAGTGATCCTCGACACTAGCATCATCGTCATCATCCAGTACTCTGCTTTTTTTACAGCTTTGAATTCTCCAAGAGACATAAAAATAAGAAACGGCGGAAGAGGCAGCTCAGTTGCTGGTGTGATGGTCTTGCTAGCATCCATCTTTTTTGCAACGTCCTTATAGGAGGTTGTGATAAGCCCCTCTCTTTCTTTTTTTCGAAGAAAAAGCACGACATACAGCTCAACTAAACTAGAAAACCAGTTTTCTTCTTCATCCGGATCCAGCTCTCTCACATGTCTCCAGACCTCTCAGAGAAAGTGTCCAGACATCTTCTTCTTCTTCTTCTTCTCCTCTTCTTCTTCCTTCAAGGATGTGTGAAGGTGAAGAGTGGATGATGAGAATTAGATAATCCAGTTCAGAGCTAGACCGATCATCGGGTATTGAATTATTCTTGGTTTTTTTTTTAGTGTTTTTGTGTGTCCTGTGTGAAGATCTCTACACCTGATCATTTGAATCTTCAGGTGGTTATGTCTTCCATCTTCTCCTTCTTTGATCTTTTGCTTTATCAATAAAGAAAACATACAACTCAGTGCCATGCAGGTCTGAAGCTTCGCTCTTCTACCTCTTGCTGGTTGTTGTTACAGTTACATAATTTTACGAGCTGTCGCCACTTGGATAAAAATCTATGGATTGTTAAGTGAAACATAATGAAACTTATTGTTCATCTTTATGGTTTTTTTTGGATAAAAGAAAATACACTTGTCATGCAGGTTTTAAGCTCAGATCTGGGATCTCTTGGTTGGTGGGAGAGTTGCTTGCCCATCAAGAAATGTCTATTATCAATATTCTATTTATGCATTGAGATAATATTTTTTACTTTATTTTTAATTCATCTCTGATTTTTTTTTCCCATCTAAAAAACACCCACCATTCCAGCTTCTAAATCTCGGCTATTAAATCTCTTGGTGGTTGTCACAATTCCTTGCACATCAAGAAAGATCTATGATAAGACTCTGTGCATTGAGTTAAACATGATTTTCAAATTTTAAATTGTTTTTAAAGTTGATTATCGTTAAAATGACATTCAACTCAAGAAGGCCCTATGATTAAAAAAATCCTCTGCATTGAGTCAAACATAATTCAAATAATTTAAATAATTTAAAAGATGGTAGTTGTTATAATTGATGAAACCCTGCCAAACCTTGTTATAATTTACTTTCACATCAAGAAAGCTCTATGACTTTTTTAAAAACTATGAACTGAATCAAACATATTTTTAAATCTTAAACCATTTTTTAAATTCATTTATTATATTTTTTCACTACCAGCTGATCAACGTCCAAGGTACATGTGTTCTACCTAAGGTTTCGTCTTTTTGAAAAAATCAGTGTACGTTCCATTAAACCGGGGAACAAATGTTCTCCTAGTGCACAAAATTCTTTGGTATGGAACACTCTGTTGAGCACGCTCCTTATGCCTACCGACAGCCCTCGATCATTATTGAGCATATCTAGTGTATGCTGTTTAGTTTTTCCCCATCCCCACCCATGAACCTGAAAAGATGGAGTCTACAAAGTGAGAGACTATTTAAATCTCACCACCTGGGCCAATCGATGTAGTTGTCCGATGAGAAACAGTCAATTATAGGTGAGAAACAGTAGTTTCCTGTTACAGGCGCTCTATGAGGGCCCTGGTAACATGTGCACGTTTCCGGCCCCAAACACTCTCTCGGTGTCGTTATGCAAATCTTGTCGTTATTCAAATCTTCATCTAAAAAGTACTGTACAAGGGGTTTTACTACTGCCGTTGGGTACTATGCGCTCAACCACATATGAGGGTGGGGGGGGGAAGGGGGGAGAGTCCCTCATTCGCTTGCACAACACAGCCCTCTGTAGAGAAGAGAATCAAATTTTTCATACAAACCATATGCAGTTGTATACCTTAGTAATTTAAACGATCTGGTATTATTTTCAGGAGAAGTTCTCACGACCTTTTACTTTCAGAGAGAAGCAGTTTTCGAGCACCATCTTCTCAACAAGTGCAGATGATTCATCATGGAAAAGGATTTATCACACAGAAGCTCTTTTTGCTTCAGAAGTTTCAGTTTTCCAGTTGGAGCTCAAAAGTAGCAACCTGGACTTGGCTCTAAATGAAAGCTAGCTATGTTCCACAGAATCAGAACAAAATTGATGGATTGCTTGCATCTGATTTCAGCAACTTGGTGCATAGATTGTGCTGTTGTTGCAGATTCCCAACAAATCTCCATCACCATAGCTTGGAGGAATGGTCCACAACCTCCCACACCATTATGCGCACCAACTAACAAAGTGCTTTTGTGGCATCATTATGCCCCCAAATTGCTTGGGCGTATTCATGGTGAACCCCAAAGTGCTCTCGTAGCAATACAATTAGTGGTCCATAGCATTAGGTGCAACCTTGACCCCCACCCTAACTAAGTTGTCTTACAAGTTGACATGGCTAACATGTTCAATTCAATGTCAAAAAGGTTATGGTCCAAGAGCTACAAGCAACAAGAATTGAAATCACCCAACTTGTTGGATTATGATGGGTGAAATATAAAGAGGACTTAAAGTCTTAAGAGTCCCCTTTATATTTCACACACTATAGCCCAAAAGGTGATGTCACCATTATCCCATTGGCCATGGGCACCCATCAAGGCAATCCATTAGGGGGGCCTTTGTTTGTTGTTGGCCATTTTGGAGTGCTACAAATAGGAGTCATTCATTTTTCATCTTGCCCCCAAGCTCCACCATAGCTATTAACACCCATATTTTAGGACCTTCCATTGGAGTCACACAAGCTTTTGAACTTTAGCCTCCAACTCCAAGCCATAGGTCTTTCAATGCAAACTCATAACGGTGTATTTTGGTCCCCATCCAATTTCCCTATTGATTTCAAAACCCCATTTTTATGACCAAAGACATTAGACATGCAAATTTGCTTCCTACATTGAATGATATTCAAACAACCTATAGGATTCTAACATAATTTTTTGAACAATGATATTCATACATTTTTCAATGCATCACTTGTACCCCAAATTTCTTGTTTCACTTATCATCATTTGATTCTTTAATACAAGTTTTTGGGCATTTAGTAGGCCAAGGTTCTTTTGACAATCCTCAAGAGGCAATGGCTCACCACCACCTCTCCCTCCCCATAGTTTTAGTGGTGTTGGCTTCAAATCATCATTCCACACCATTCCAATTTCATTTTTAGGTAGCTAAACTCTTGTCATTTCTGTCCTTACTTCTAAATTTTTGTAAACCCAATGTCCTTTCCATCTTGAGAGGAAACATGTCAACTTGTCAAACCCTTGTCATTTTTGTCCTTACTTCTAAATGGTTTGTGAACAACTTCACATGTTTCCTTCATACATAATAGACTTCCAATTAACATAGTTATATCCAAAAATGAGTTTCGCACCTTAACAAACATGCTCATTCCAAATCCACATGCATTAACCTTTTACCTTGGACAACTTTAGCACTAGGACTCACAACTTCAAAAGCAACCCAAATAAAAGAAATTCATTACAAATATCAACACCCAAAAGACCAATTCATGCTCTTAGCAATAGAAGTTTTGGGTTGTTTACACAAACAAATTCATAGTTTTCTACAAACATGCACCAACTACATATGAAGCATTAAAAGTCTAGAAGGTACCCCTTTCAATTTTAACAACCTTTCTTAGACAATGAATTTTGATTATACTACAAAAAATGTGAACCACTTCCATCTTTAATTAGTCTTGCCATAACTATGGAGTTAGCTAAATCCCACCTCCCACAATTCATCAACCTCCTACCCATTGCCACATCCAACGTACACGTAGCCATAGGTATTTGAGTACTTAAGTCATCGACATCATTTTTTTTGTTGAATTTTTGCATTGTCGTGACCAAAAAAATTGGAATTTCTTGGAATTTTTTTGTGTAAGTTTGAAAAACATGCTAAATTTTTGAAAAAAATTCTCAAACTTTTGAAACCACAAAATTGGAAAACCACATTGGTCCTCAATGTGTGCTTAAACTAATTAAGATAGTTTGCATTTTGATTTATTCTTGGCTTTTGCCTTATCTTTTTTGCCATTTTACTTCCTTGTTTTGTTGTTTCTTCATAATAAAGTTGGGAAGGTTTACATCAATTTAGATAGTGCTTGATTTTTCATAAATTTCTAAAAGAGATAATGAAAATATTCTTAGCTTTGTACGATCTAATTAAAAGAGACATTTCAAGGTCTTTTAAGGCTTGAAACTTTGTAAGGTTGACAAGAGAAAATATATTTGAAAGTTTAAAGCTTTCTAATGATCATTATTTTCAATAGTGAAATTATTAATCCATATGAGTTGGTACACGAGGTAGCTAGATTTCATTGCTAGTTTTACTTCCAAGTAATTTATTTGAATTTTATTTCAAGAAAACATATGGATTAAAAAAATCTTATGATTAGTGTGCAAGGTTTTTGATGATTGGTTTGTTAGTCACTTAGTTACAAGTTATCACAAAGTGCCTTCTAAAGGAGCTATCTATCGGTCATGATTTCAAGCAATTAAGAAGAAATCCAAAGACCAAGTAATGAAAGAAATGTGGATCAAAGGGAACCAACGACATCAATGTACCATCCATTGGAAGCTTGTTATGAATCATATGTGGATGAACCCCAATTGAATTGATGTTAGGTTTCATCTTCATAACATATCGTGTCAAGGATAGATCTCACAAGTAGGTAGGATAATAGGTGATTACTAGGTAAGTAGATGCATGTAGACGGTTAGTGCATAGGTAAGAATTAGTGGATTGTTATTACATAGGTAGGAATTAAAGAATTTGAACTAATCACCTTGGTTAGCTATGGAAATGAAACCTAATGGAGAAGTGTTTCCTTTCCACCCAGCATATCCAACCCTCATGCCCCCTTGATGGCTTTTGGTTCACTTTGGTCAAAGACTTGGAACTTTGATTCAGGTTTTTTTTTAAAAGTACAAAGTTATGATTTGAGGTAATAGATAAAGTTATAGATTTTTTGGCCTAAATACATGACTAAATTACCATCAATTACTGGACAAGACTAAGGACTAAGGACACGTCAAGGAAGCATATTTATTTTGCATGATGTGTGGGCCATGTGAACAACTATGGACACTTAGTCTATTATGTGATGATGTCCCCTACAACTTTTGTTTAATAGGGAAGAGGAATAATGGGCCATGCTTACATCCTAAATTGTGGTAGGGAGAATGGGGAAAGAAATGTTTATCACAAGTTACCTTGTCTATGAATAATTGGATCATGGTCTACAATGGACACCTTCTTAACCCCCAAAAGTCCTAAAATAAGTGTAGAAAAGCAAAAATGGCAATTTCATGCAGTAGTTCAAATGTTTGAATTAGTTAACAAACAAAACACCCTAGTGATCCACTCATTAAGGTCAAGCTAACACAATCAAATGGAGAATGTACAATGTATCTGCAGCTCTGCCCTTTGTGGTAGTTCAAGCAAATTCACATGTAATAATGGAACGCTATAACTAGTAGTTTTTTTTGGGCGAATTTTTGCAACTTGGCCATAAAAAAATTGGGAAAAAAAAGTGGAATTTTTTTTTTTAAAGTGTAATTTCGACCCAAAAGTGGCATTTTTTTTCAATGTCGCCAAACCTTTGGAAACCACAAAACTAGGGGAAAAAACAAAAACAACACAATTATAACATGGTTAAGTCATTTTGAATGCAAAATGAATTTGTTAAAAAAAGTATATTCCAATACACAACTAGTTCTCTAACCCACACTCATTCATTGCTTCCAAGATCAAGCCAAAATACTTTACACTTTACATGTGTAAAGTTTTCTTACACCAAGAAGGTTGATTGAGGAAGTTGCAAGTGCAAAATTGATTTCCTTCGCTACTAAAAATCAAAACACATAAATTAGTTGTTGTGCAACTTGTGTTGCACCCAGTTGTTAATCGCCATAGAAAAAGGCCACTTTTATAAATACAATAGGCTAGAGTGAACCAACAACCACTAGTGCACTAGTTCAAGATGAAGCCATTCAAGCCATTTTGGGGATGAACCCAAAACACATTCTCTTCCCTTGCCCAGGGTTTTTTCAACCCGCTTCTATGCCCCAAAATTTTCCCCTCCTACCTACTTCCCCTGTCCTACCTAAGTCACCCCATTTCCCACTCACTCCATTGTGAGAACTCGAAAGACCTCTTGAGCTTGAGTAGTTCAAAGCTTCGAAGACATGAAATGCAAGGCAAGAAAAAAGTGGAAAGCAAGAACATGGAGACCATAGACGCAAGGCAAGAGGAAAGGGGAGAACATGAACCTGGAGACCATAAATGCAAGGCAAGAAGAGAGGGGAGAATAAGAACATGAAGACCATAGATGTAAATAGGGGAGAGCTTCATCCCATTGGCAAAAGCAGGAAAAGAAAGGAAAGCTCCTTCCCTTCTCTTTAATTTTTTTTCCTCTATGGTTGTTTTGCTGCAAAAAACCATTGATCCTATCACCTTCTTCTCTATGTTTTGTTTAAGAAGAAGAAAAAAACAATGGCAGTTTTCGTCATCTTCTTGTTTAATGTTCTTGTTGCAAAAGAAGAAGATAATGGCAATTACTATCATCTTCTTCTTTTGTGTTGTTGCTACAAACAAAAAGAAAATGACAACAATTATCGTCATCTTCTTCTTTCATGTTGTTGCTACAAACAAAAAGAAGACGATGGCAATTTCTTTCATGTTGTTGTTAAGAAAAAGGCAACAGCAATTGGTTGTCGTCACCTTTTTTTTTCTTTGTTAATGTTGCTATGAAAAAGGCATCAACAACAAGCCATTGCCTTCTCTTTTTCTTTTATTTATTTATCTATGGGTATTTTGTTGCAAAGAAGGTAACGACAGCTACAACTATTGTTGACTTTTTTTTCTTTTCTATTTCAAAATAAGAAGATGATGGCAATGTGCCATTGTCTTCTTTTCTGGTCCTTTTGCTACAAAAAATGTTAGTTCATCCAAATTGACAATTAACAACGATTATCTAGTTTTTTTTAATGTTTAGGGTTATAATGGCTACAGGAAGGAAACGAAAGAAAGTTGGTGGTGATTTGGAAGCTAAAAATTAAAGTGTTACTTCATCAGAACCGACAATTAGGGAGCAAAATGTTACTCCATCAGAACCGATAATTGAAGAACAAAATGTTGTTCCATCAAAATCGACAATTGGGGAACAAAATGTTGCTCCATCAAAACCAAGAGTTGATGAATCCAACGATCCATGTGGTTTAAAGTTGGCAATCGTGACTGTCTATAATTCAAATGATGAGAACCCTCCCCATAAAGATTGGGAATTTCAATCAAGAAGTGGTGGGTTATATTGTTTTAGAATTTACATACATTAGATTGAATGCAAAAGAAAAATTGTACAAAAATATTTAAGTTTAATTATACCCACACTTTCCATCATTTGATGGAAGATGTAAGATTTTTTTTTCAAAAAAAAATTATTACAATACTTGAAAGAGGTTAGAGTTTGTAGTAGTTGCATGTGATTATGTGATTTAATGTTTTGTAATACCTACATTCTATTGTGTGGTATTTTTATGTCTAAGGTTTTAAGGTTAGGGTTTTTTTATTACAAAGTAAGGATTTACTTCTTTTATGGTTTTTGGTTTAGGTTCGGAGTTTGAAACCAACCAAGCCTCTCAGCCATTGGCACCCTGTTATCCACCTGATATGGCTCGAAAAGACAAAAAATGGATGAAAGTTGGGTCAAAATGGAAGTTTTAATTGACACTTGCATTGTCACATATTCTGCCTAATGGTTGTTGACCAAACATTTGAAAGAGGTGCATGGTTTAGTGGCAGAAAAGGATAAACCTAAAAGGCCTTCAACTTCTAAAAAAGGTCCTCAACATCAAAACCATGCTAAAATGAACGTTCACATCTTCAAAGATGCCATGGTCATGGAGAGGTGGAATGATCAAAAGGTTGCTAATCGTGTTCATGCCAAAGCCTAGTGTGAATGGGATACGCTAGTAATTATTGCAAAACAATGTCCACCATTGCCAAAACCAACTTTGGTCAAATTAACTTCAAAACAACTATTACAAGTGTTGGGTTTTAATGCCTAAGGTGTTCGAAAAGTGTCTTGAAATGCAACATCATGAATGGAAAAGGACAAAGATTTACAAAAGATAATCTAATCCACCCGTTTTGCATATACACGACAATTGAAAATGGCATGGGATGTCAAATAAATGGCATGGGATGTAAATGGAAGTTTAATGAAAATGGACATTTTATAATTTTGAATGCACAAACGAAAAGGGAAATCCTAGGAAGTTCACAAAAGAAGTACTCACATGGACCATGAAATCTTTGCATTGTCTGACATGAAAATGCCAAAAGCTAAGTGTCACGACCCTAGCCTTGGGCTCGCAACCAAGGCAAACGGCTTGCAAGGGTGCGAGCCAAGACTAAATCTGCGATCGCGTTCTCATGCCCCGGGAGTGCAAAAGAGTGTGAGGGAAAGAACCCTCACACTCCCAAGTGAACTCCCATGTTGGGAATTAGAGTCCCGATGGACTCCCAAATGTTCAGAGAGTGATTGCAAGGGCCAAAACCTAATGGCTTGAAGAGTTATTTATATCATTGGAAAGCTATTGAAACGTAAATGTCTGAAATGGGCTCGCATCACCCATTTGGACATTTGAAACATAAGTTATGGCCAAAAGAAAGGCCGGGAGTCAAATTGGCAATTTGACTCCCGACCACTAAAAGTCAAAAATCGACCCGATTTCTTTGTGTGCAAGTGGCGCGTCAGATACCATTGGAAAGATTTCAACAAGGGCTACAATTTTGCTTTAGACCTCATCTTGATCGAAGTTTTGCACACAAATTTATGGGGCTCCAAAGTTGCGGGAGTCCCAACTTTGGCAATTTCAGGACTTCCACTTGGGAGTCCCGAGACAAAAAGCCATTTGGATGTGGGCCTCGTGGAGAGGCATAGAGTATACTATAAGGCGGAATGTGGTGGCTTCCCCCAATTCCGAGCCGTGGTGAGTCTTGTGAATCCGAGTTGTTCGTGGTTCATCCAAGCACCAAAAGTGCTCCAACTATGCATTAACCACCTTGTGTTGGTTTTGTGCAGGTCCGTGTGAGTAGTTGATGCTTGTCACTCTTCCTAGTCCCATCTCGGAGCTCCAACATGCCCCTCTACCCCTCAAAGTGCTGCAAGCCAGGGAGTGTGCCTTGACTCCTTGCTCTTCCGTTGTTTTCCGTTTGGACTCACATTTGAATCCGTCAAGGAGCCTGGGGGTGCATCACTAAGCCATTTGTTAAGCTCATGGACACCTACCTCAAAAACAACCCTAGATGAAAACCACTAATAACAAATTAGAACATAACAACTGTTAACATCCCTAAGGGATGTGACATTCTTGTATTAGTGGCAAAGAACCTTGTGTTCATCTTACAACTCAAGTTTGATCAATTGTTTGGTGTGCTATCGAGTGATTGAATCCAATGGAATAAACAAATGCGCTTTTTATCAACCATCTTGACAAGAACCTTTGAACCATAAATAATTCTAACTGCATTCCAATTGGCTTGTGCGCTATTAGCCATGAATATTTTGAAATTGGGTTTTGGAAACCCGTTCTTCAACATCATTTCATTAAGTTTTGTCCACATAAGTCGTTGAATTTCGATGTCTTTAGACTATCACAAATCGCTATGGTTAATACTTTATAATAAACATGATCATATGCATGATAAACCATAGTTGTCCAACTAGCAACATGTTTCACATGATCCAAACATTCTACAAACCCCCTATAGGTTGCATTCATGTGACGAAGCTAATTCCACTTCCAACACCATTTATCGACATCTTGAAAATAAACAACTTTTGTCCAAGAACTTGTCCTTGGAAACAACACTCTTGGATGTAGTCATACCAACTCTTAGACTTCAATTTAAGGATGTTATCAAATATAGCCACCTCTTGAATGATGCTTGAAAGAAGCAACAAGGTTACGAATGTTGGGAGAGCTAAGTTCACAAAACTTATCATGGATGTGCTCCAATTGTTCACCCTTGAAGAGCTCCACTATGCCATCGCTATAATCATCAAGAAGTAATTCGCCAAGAAGGTCTTGTTAGCATTGAAAGAAATTGAAAAGATATTTGCATCAAGCGTGTGATCCACCTCTTCTATAATCAACCTTTTGGTTTTTTCAACAAATTCCCGACATTTTTCCATCCACAACAAGATTATTGTGAACACTAAAATGAATCGCTACTCTTGACATATTAGAGTCTATGCACACCATGATAGATTCACCCACTACAATCCACAACATAGAAGGGAGGCACATGATAAAATTTGCATCCAAATGAGGAAGCAGATGAAATCATTATCATTTGACCTAAGACCGGAATATGAACGCACTCACCACACTAGAAAGATTCATTGCAAGAGGTAGATCGCACAAAGTTCTCATAATCATCCTGCACACACTACAAGTGACCCAAGCAACAAGCCTTCTTGAAGCTAAGCCCAAACATTTTTTTTATATTGGTTGTGACTAACTTACACCAAGCATGGTCATCATACTTTCTATCCATACTTTACATTTGGGAAGGGTTCTGAGCAGTTGGAAATATTAATGGCAATTCAAACAAGATCTCCCCATTGAAAGTAATTAGCAAGAATTAGACTTTTTGCAAAAGGATCTTGTCATAATGCAAAGTTTGCAATTCGTTCGAAGTTTGTCATGGCAACACCATTGCGCATACACAAAAAAGAACAAATTGAATACTCCCCACAAGGGTGGATGGCTTTGATGACAAAGAAACATCGGACTAAAAAATGCCTTTTGGCAATTTTGTTAATGAAGGAAGGGGTGTCAAGTCCTCACTCGAGGAGGAATCAGATGATTCAATGAAAACAAAAGATGCAAGAGCATCAGAACATTGAGGGAGAGTGTCATCAACTTTGAGTTCTTGTTTCATAATCTTAACCACAAAACATGCGATTCCTATCGTAAGGATGGTTTCCTCATAATTGTGAAGCAAGTTATCACCAATAATGCGATAATAACCACAACCAACCACCCACTATCTCCCTTGCAAGGAGGTCGTAGGAATTTGGTATAGAGAATTTGAAACTAAGTTATTAAAATCATTTGCAACGTCCTTAAATATATGTAAAGGACCTTGCTAAAAAGCAAACATAACACACAAATAATGTTTAGAGACAACAATTGTCCCTAAATCGTCTACCATGATGGTGAGGATCGAGTGTCCAAGAACATGAAATGTCACCATGTTATAAGGGGCACATAAGTAATAGTGAAGGAACTCAAAGGGATTTGAAACAACAAAAGCATAATCAAACACTAGTAAAATTGAAGGGTTTGGAAAAAGAGGAGGAGGAATCTAGGAAATATAATCCAAGTAGGGAGCTAAACGAATATGAAATTGGATAAAACACAACAATAATGAAAACAACAAATAAGAAAGTCAAGTAGTTTAATAATAAACATAAGACTAAAATTTTAAAACTCCTATGCTTGTAGCCAAATATAATGTTTGTTGATGGAATATGGTGCAAAGATTTGGGACAAGCTTATCATTTTGAAAGTTGTTTAAATGAAAACCCAGCCTAAATTTTTTACAAGTTGTGATACATTATGTTAATTACATAAATGTAGTGTAGGCTTAGACATAAGTGAAAAGTGAGGGAAAATGTAGAAAGTCGTTAGAAAACAAAATTATGTTTCATTTGACAAATATCAGCTTTTGGAAAGACAGATGAACAAGAAAAATGAATGAGTAGACACCAAAAAACTTTGACAGATTGGTGGTGGCAAGACATTAAAAGAACAAGAATATCATATTGGAACTGGCAATCATGTTAACATAAATAAGGTTGGTTGTCTGTACAATGTGTAAAAATCCAAAAAAATGTTATAGAAAGAAGGGGTGGAAGAGGGCATAATGTGATGGGGTAATAACTTCATGCAAATAGGTGGAAGATAACAGTTACATCTAAGGTCAAAAGAAGCACATTGGAACATGGCAATAAGTGTTAAATCAATGAATATACAGTCCATATTCTGTATTAATCAAATCATGTGAAGTACTTTCGTGACAATATCTTAATAAGAAAGTGAAAGCCAAAGGAAATAATTATTAGGCACAATTGGAACATGTTGCAAAAAGGATCTAATTAGTGTTTGTAATATTAGATTTTGTCAAACGTCAAGAATTATGGGAAGTATTTTCTAAAAAACAAACTACACTTTCTTGAAGAAGCCACATTCCCAACAACTTTCATATCTCAACAAAAATCAATAGAATAATAAACATAAGAATTCATCATTATGCATGTGAATGTTAGAATTATGTAAAATTTACATAAATTTCATGAAAAGGGAAAGAAACATTAGAATTTGTAATGTCATTTCCAGGTTGGTGGAACGACAAAAATAATTTAAAAAGGTTGAAGATATATATTATGGAATGGAATTTGTTATAAAGAAAGAATTGAAATATGTGCTCTTGAAAATCTATACATTTTTTCACAAATATTTATGGTCCTTGAAGAAATCCCTTGAAATTTGGTATGCATGATTGGTGGCAAACTTTATTTGTAGCAAAGAGGTTAAATTAGGTTAAATTAGATTAATAGCCATAAGAAGAGTCTTTTAACTCAGCCACAAGTTACTAATAAACTTTAAACATGATGGCCACGTGGTGTTTGAAATACTAAAAAATGGATAGAATTAATAGTGGGAGGGGAATTACCAACCCTTGGCCCAATGTGTCCGTGTGTATAAATATCATGACGTGAGTTTTGTGGAAATCATATATTCACCCTCCAAGCGTACAAGATTCAAAACAAAGCATTTATTCAACAACATCACTTTTTATTACATATAAAACAAAATTAATTACAATAATGCAATGTTAATGGCATTCATTATCATGATGGACAATTACAGTTATAGTTAGTTTTTAGAGTTTTGATACATAGAAATGGCGACATGCAAGGTCAGTGAGATCCATTGCACTAAAAAGAGAGATATTGAAAAATGAATTATGCCACAAAATTTTTGAAATTCATTAACAAAACATTGAAATTTATAAGATCATAAATTAACAGGATTAAATTTCCTTTCAAAAACGGCTTTTATATTCTAACTCAACATATAAAAATATATGGAATAGAAATAAATAAATAAATAATAGCTACAATAGATATGCAAATTCAATATATTTTAAAAGGCACTACTACAAAATGTGGGTGTAATTCATTAATCCCCATTCATTAGACCAATGAATTCACTATTTTCCATCTAGTGCCCATTTATTAAGACTAGTGAATTCACTCAAACCTAGTGAAATCACTTGGTTTATAGGGACACCTTTTTATTATAGTGATGTTATTAAAAGAATAAATATCTAATTTTGAATATTTGTTTTTAATTATGATTTACAACTATTAATAGAACCCTAGTCACCTTTTTTAATTCTTAAATTAATATATATATAAATTTGTATATCTATAAAAATGTGTGTTTGAAATTATACTAAATGACATATCTTCCAGCAAACGTTGACGTTTGTAGAAAGGGAACGACTATTGTCTTTAGTTGATTGTTGTGTTGAAAATAAAGAAACTACAATTTCAGATGCAGGAATAAGGTGTTGATCAAGAGAACTCGAAAACTCCAAGATGAAAAAGATGAAAGCAAGGTTTCCAATGGATAAATCCTAGGCAATGAAGATGTGATATCAAGATGTCGGCCAAGAAAACGTTGCAATTGATGGAAAATATGTGGCACAACCTCTTTTCCATGAAGGGTGATCAAGTTGAAGATGTAAGAACAAAATTTTAAATGTGCAGTGAATATTACCTAATTTGTGAAACGCAATTTTTTTACTTTCAGTAGAAAAACCCATTAATCATTTGTTTTAAAAGCTCAAGAGAAGCACAATTTGTCTTATGATGCACATTAGAAGTTCTTAGAACAAGTTGAGTGGATATGAGTTGTGTCCATTTGGCCCTGCAGCAAATATGAGTGAAATGATGTTCCTTGAGTGAAGGGAAGATGAAACTATGCTTGAAATCGCATTTCTAATCTTGGTTTCTTGAAAATGGTGTGTTGGAAAACCTTAATTTCCTGCTTGAAATTTTCACATTTATATTCATTGTGTTCTTGTTCTTGCAGGAGGTGGGGGACACAAAAAACACAACAATTTGAGGTAAGCTTCTAAGCTTTTCCAATTTCATGTTTTTGAGTTCTTTCACTTTCAAGTTGTTTGGTTTATGTTTCTTTGGTTTTAGTTTTTGTGTTTAAATTTCCTTTTTTATAGTTTTTTAGGTTTCTTAAGAGCTTGGCCAAAGCAAGAAAATTTGCCTCAGCCTCTCTTGAAGCTCTCAAACTCCATGTTCGGGAGTTCCAAGAAAGGCTGAGGCAAAAAAATTTGCACTTGACCTCCAACTTTGAATGCATGTTTAGGAGATATTGAGGAGGGACCAAGCATAAAAAAATGTGTAGATATGGATGTCAATGAATCTCAATTTGTGTCAAAAACCACTTCTACACAAATACTTGCTATCCAATTTTTCCTTTGAAAGCATATTTACATCTTATTCCTCTCTTGTTTATTCTTGTGAATTGTTTCCAATTTAACTTCATTCCATCATGACCTTATCTACTCAGGAGGTTGGCTTGACCTTTGGGCCTTATATGCAATTAGAGGTAGTCAATACAACTAGAGACAAGGAAATCCTCAAGGTCTAGATGGAGCATAAGGTCAAAACAATCGAGGTGTTGGAGAGGCATAAGATTCATCCCAAAGCCAAGGTTTGGATGAATATACCATTTTGTCGCATGATATCCATGTCAGTTGTGAGGCCATCATTTAAAATTAATGTGCTTAAGATGGAACATGCATTCCAAATGGGCTATCAAAAAAGCAACAAAATATTCTCTGTTTTTCCCACGAACTGGCAAGGGGAGGAGGAATTTGTTGCAAATCACATCCATGAGTGGGATGATCATTGGAAGGTTGTGAATGCATCATTTGAGGAAGTGTTGAACACAGATGAAGATCTACAAAGGTTCAATGGGAGAATGTTCTATGTGTGGGATGACAACCATCGACTATAAGCCTGGATGTCTTATATTTCAAAAGTTCACCCGAATGACCTTTCTTAGCACATTGTAGTGGATTCTATCATGCTAGATACAAGAGAGGGCCTCGCCCACCTCCTCATTGCAATGATAGACATGAACAAATAAAATTCAAACAAAACACTATGGATTTCAAAGTTCTAATCCCTACTTGCTTTTTATTTTTATTTTTTTAGTTTCTTGCTTTGTGCATTGAAGTTGCTATCGATTTTGTTTCAACCCCCCAAGTCTATTGAATTTGATTACATGAAGCCTAGTTTGGTGCATGATTTATTCCATATCCAGAGCATTGACATGATTCCATTAGTCTAGTTCAAGGATGTGATTAGTCTCAATGTCTACAAGAGATGTGAGAAAAAGTCAAGGAAGACTTAATACTTTCTGATGTAAGAAAGTTTTTTTTACCATCTGTACAAGGTTTGATTCTTGCCTAATCTTTCCATTTGAATTTGTCAATTTTTCTTATTAAGACATGGAAGTTACAAAAATCATTTATTCTTAGTGCAACATTAATTTTTGGTCGTCGTAAAGTTTTATTGTGAGGAAGTTTTGGATGAGAAATTCAAGTCAACTTCCAAATTGCAGGCACTTATGGACAAGGCAATGGATCAGGTCCGGAAGGATCATACCTTTGCCTTCACGAGGCATTTGCTAGTTTGTGACCCTACTTTTGGTTCTAAGTTCTTGAAACAAATTCAGGTCCACTACAATATGAACTTGGAGTTGAAAATGCTTATTAAGAAGCTACAAATGTTAGTTTTTGAACATGTCACGAATGAATAGAAGGTATCTTGGTTGAAACTTTGGAACCAATATGGTGTGTTAAGGGAAACAACAAAATTTCCAAAACATGGATTTTCGGATGGAACTTTGATAAGTGGCTTCACAAGGTGACTTTCTAGTCTCAACTAAATGCTTACCCATATGAGGTTCTGAATTTATTGTCCTTGAAACAATTGCAAACTGACATTTAACATATTATAGTTGGAGGTGGAGGTGCAAAAACTATATTTTGCCACCATCACTGATATTTCCATTCAGCTTTTGGAGTTTGAAAATTTGCTTACATTATCAAATTAAATTTAGGAATGGAGACTTTCTTTTTGAGAAACCTATTTCTTAAGGGGGTTCAAGTCCAAATATGGGATTCAGAGAAATAAGTTGTGGGAGCAACAAATTGGTGGGACCGAAGCCCTTAAATGGGTGGTTTATAAGTGATTTATAATCCAACCATTCCACATTTATATGATCCATTATTAAGTGCAAATTAATCTTCCAATGTCATCTTGATTTCATTGCCACTAACATTTTTATTATTTTCTTACCATTGTAGGTATTTCCATTTTGTGTTTTTTTGAAAGGCTGCCATATTTGAAATTCCAAGACTCCTCAAGATAGGGAGAGATCCAAAGACAAATAACATGATGTACATGAAGGACATGTTGAAAGATTGGACATATGCACATCTTTCGGATTGTGCTTGGTATCTTGACTATTCAAAGGAAAACACTCCTACATTAGAGTTCGAAATTCAAGAAAAACATGAACCAAGATGTTTTCAAGGATTTGGAACCTTGGAAAAGGAGACACCAAGCAAGAACAAATTGGAAGGGGGCAAAAGGAGGGGAAATATACAAGTTCAGGAGTTCAAATTAGAGATGCAGGACAAGGAAGATGTTCCCATTCAATCCTAAAAAGGAGTAGAACTTGGCTTGGTTGTGGCATCTCTTCAAGAAGTTTGAGTGACTTCCATTCGAACCATCCCAATTGAAATAGATGACGTGACTATAAACATCTAGGAGTTTTGTTCTCCACAAGAGGAGTGTTAAAAAAGATGACAAGAACAGATTACCTTTGATGCAAGAACATCAAATATTGGGAAGAGAATTCCATTACTCACTCTTTTACTGATTCCCAGCTTTGCACATCATCATTCAATTATAAGATTGATGAATGTCTCTTGGGCCTCAATTCTTGCATCCCAATCCAAACTCGGGTATGGCCGCTTGAGCATTCAAGCATTACATACTACATGAAAAAAATATTTCCTTACACAATTTGATGTTTTGATTTTGGATTAAGGTTTTTCAAATAGCTTCTACCAAGACCAAATTTTTTTTCCAAGAATGGATGTATTTCAACTTGAGCTTTTGGGTTTCAACTTTCGGCATTGAAAGTTGAAGGCTGCGAGCACTTGGCTTTCGGTCTCCAACTTTTGGCACCAAAAGTCAAGGTCTAAGAGCACTCACATTTTGGTTTCCAACTTTTGATGCCAAAAGTTGAATCCCAAGAACATAATTCAACTTTATATACAACTTTTTTTTGTCTATTTTATGTTAATTGGATTGATCTTGAATTTATTCTTCATTCATTTTGTCTAAGCCTTCTTGTAAATGCTTATGTTTTTTAGGTGTTTTTTGAAAACAAGGTTGACCTTATTCTATTAGACATACCATCTAATCTCATAATTCCACATGTTTTTAAGTTGCTCTTCTTCATTCTTCCTTGGAATAGACAAGTGGATAATTTTATCAAGTCTATTGCAGTTTTTGTTGATAGGTTTTTGTTTGGTAGAGGGGTCATCATTATCATGCATGTAAATGACCTGCAAGTGTTAAAGGAAAGTCGTTCCTTCCTAGAAAGCTACCAATTAAAGGTTCACATGAAATGGATTGTTGTGAACTCAAGCCCCCATATGAATAGCAAGGATCCATCTTCTTAGGTACCACAAATCTCACTTTATCCATATGTCTTCACATTCTACATTTTCTAAAAATTAGGATTGACCTAAATTCTACCTTTTTCTTATAGACTCTTATAAACCATGTCACCTTTCTTGTGAAGGATCTAGCTCCAGGCATCGTGTTTTCCTCAAGGTTTTAATTCTCCTCCCCTTCTGCTAAGTTAGTTGAAAGGAGTATTAATCTTGAAGCAAAGGATGTCCTCTACAACTACACCGATGCAACTTTAATGACCAAATCCCAAACTAGACGAGCTTTCAAGGTAGCGAAGGAGTTCCATGTGATCACACTTTAGGCTCTCATTAATGTTTGCTTGCCACTAGATTTTGCAGTTGTGGACCTTAATTGTGGGATAGGTACTTGAATTCATCCCTTTCTAATTATTTTGGATTTTAAATTAATTATGTAATTTGATATGTTTCTAACTTCTATATTTGATGGGTTTTATAGGGAATAGTATTCATGTTTACCTAGCACTTGGGAGGCCCATCCTTGCACTCGAAGTTGATTCAAAGATCTTTGATGAAGTTTTGAAACCACTTTTGGATGCAGAACGAGACTATTGTCAAGCTTGTCTTCAACCTTGATGACGATTCTCCCATCCAGAAAATAGTTAGAATTAATTTCAATTGTGAATAAGTCTAACTACATCCTTTTACATATGCAACATAAAATTTTCCATGTTTTTTCCTCTTTTCAATGTTTCGATTTTTGTTTACAAAAAGACCACAAGATTGAAAAGATGGAATGTGCCGTTTTTTGTTCATCCTGTTTTCCTTTAGAATCTTCATTAAAGCTTTATCTTGCCTTCATATGCTGAAGCTTCTACACTTGCATTAGCAAACTTATGCTCCATCCCCCCATCTCTAGAACTTAGGACTTGTTACCATCCTAGTGTCAAAATATTCATTGATGATGAAGTGAGAGAGGCTAGTGTTTAAGATGTTTTTGGACTATTTTTGCCTTTGATTATATTGCGCTTGTACTAAATGGAATAACGACTTTTCCATTTTATTTTTTTCTTAGAGCGGTAGTTCTTTGAGTCATTTCACATGAGTTCTTTAGGATCTCCTTTCTCTTGTGCATCTTATGCATCTGGCCTCTCTCTAAAAGAACTATACTCTTGTAATTAATTTTTAGAGGGTTTCGATAGGTTTTGATTTTTTGATAAAATAATTGTTCTGCTAGTATACACTTACAAGTTGTTCAATTTGGAAACAAATCAACAAGGCATGAGGAAGAATATATTTCGTGCAATCTAAAAAAAATTGTTCATGACAATGAAAACCTAAAAAATTTCAAATATAGCTTTCTTTTGCAACAGGTTCAAAGGTATTATGAAGTTATCTCTAATAATGGATGACTATTCCATTGTTGTTAATGGATTACCAAAACAATATAATGTTCAATGCGTTTCATATTTTTCATTTTTATTCCACCACATTGCTTCAATACATTTTTAGTCTATCCTTGAATTCTATAATATCACTCTCTATAATGACTAGCACTTCATCCTTGAAAAGAGCGTTATTGAACAGAGTAGGTGATCCTTGCCCAACTTCAAAAAGTTCATCAACTTTGTTTTCTATCCCATGTTGTAACAATTTTTCTTGTGCACTCTTTGTTGGGATTAAATAAACCCTTTCATTAAACTATTCCTCTAAGTCTTCTTTGATATTCGATTTCCCATTTCACAACATCTTCCTATGTGAATATTGATCCTCCTTATTACTTTCTAATCTACCATCTTCATTGTAATCTAGTCTTTGAGGCATAATGAAATACTCTTCTATTTCCTCCTCGTGTGGTGCTTGAAACAACAAGGTCATTTTATTAGTAGGAGGCATTTTGATTCTCCAGACTCTTGAATTCTTTGACATGTTCCATGAACTCATTTTCAATTTCTGCACATATATTCAAACATGGATGTTAATTGTTATAGGATTAATATTGAAATATATATTTCTATTCAAAAAAATCAAAAAAATGTTTTTCAATGATGTTATTTATATGCAGTTGACACCTCTTCATGTGTTTTAAATTTCAAATATAAAATCTCTGATAAATTAATGATTTCACCTAAACATTCAACCTCGTTTTCGTTGATAAAAACAAGTTTATATCTCTTTTTGCAATACTTCATTATTTGATACACATCTTGAAAGTGTTTTTTGGGTTCTGTTGTTTCATCCTTTTCATTTTTATTTTTCAGATCTATTGTTTCAAAGCTCCCATAATAGGACTATAATGTCTTTGCCAATAGTCTCCATAGTTTTCCTGATTAAGCTTGTGGACTGTTTATTGACTTTCTAACAATGTTTTTCCAGCTTTTCAACAATCTAAGTTGCTACAAAATGCATATTTTATTTCCTCCCATTATCAGTTCTTCTCCAATGGAGTTTTATCTTGGTTTAAAATGGTTGTCCCATTCAATTTGACTATTTTCTACGACAATTGATTACAGAGGGTAGCTTGAGGTCAAGTGTTCCAGATTCAATGCAAGGATTTTTTAAGGTTTCTTTAGAATTCTTTTAACTTCTTTGTGATGTTTGGATGCATGCCTATCATTATATATTTTGTTAACATTCGTTGTCATTTTTAAAGTTGGCTCATCCTCCTAGGCTTTTTTATGTTTTTTGTTATTATTCATGCAATGCCTTATTGTTCCTTGTACATGACACTCAATTATTTTATTTTATTTTTTTATTATAGAGAAAATGATGTGCAAAATTTGGGATATCACTTTTGTCAAATATTTCAAATTGTGATGCCCATTTTGAAACCAATAGTATCATCTATTTTAATTAACCTATGAATTTTTTTCCGCTATTTTCTCCCAAGATGTTTTATTCAAAGATAGTAAAAGTATTACTCTGTTAATTCAAAAACACATATCAGTTCAAAAAACATTTTCATCATAAATAAAATCCTTTCATGCATCATAACCTCAAAGAACCCTATCTACAAAGACTTGTTAACTTCTACACATAATTCCTCAAAATTCTTCTCTTGTCTAACAATTTATTACAAACAATGTTATTCTTCTTTTTCCTTTAATTGTTGATCTATCATTTCTTTCAATTATCATAGGGTAGTTGCACACTAAACAATCCACTTTTTGAAAATTATAAAAGGGATTCATCTAACTAATTTATAACACTTGTAGAGTCAAATTTAAAAATTCGAAAATAAAATGTCATCATTTCATTACAAGATGAACTTTTAAAGCAATGTGAAATCTTTTGTCACGGTCCATATAAAATTGTATGGGCTTTTATTACATAATAAACATGGGAGAAATGTTGATTTTTTCGCCTTAATATGATTGTGAGACTATTATAATGCTAAAATAAAGGTTTACAAGCAAGTTTAATATTTTAATTTATCAAGTCTTCGTGAGATTGCCAATAGTTTATAAAATCCATGATTTACTAAAATAGAAAAATTGAAAATTATTGTTTTGTAAAAAATGACATTATTACTTTACATAACATATGCCAATTGTAAAAATTAGAAAAACCCATGTTTTGTTTCTAACTTTTCCCTTAGTTGATTAAATTGAAACATGTGTTGCAATTTAAAAACTTATAAGTTCAAGGTTTAGGTATTCCACTTGCTTCATACTTTCAAATGAATTATGTTACATTCCCAAAACATTAAACATTAAAATTAAAAAACCTAAAAAGGATTTAAATGTGGACTTCCTCATTTAGCATTTTTGGTTCACCTTAGTGTGCATTCACCCCATACATGTCTCATGGTTTTGGGGCCAACCTTGTCATCTAACGATTCACCCATTGTTTTAAACTTTGTTTCTTAAAACTTCTGGCAACTAGGTTCGCCTGCTTGGAGTTGCATAAAATCATTTCCAAGGTTTCAAAAATTATGTTGATAGCACGTTCCCAAAGGTTACTAAATCTTATGTTGACAAATCATTAAGTAAACTTGTGAAAAAATGTTTTGGAATTGGCTTCTTCAAACTTGCACATTCTTTAAAAAATTCCATGGCATGTGTAAACATTACCCAATGGTAGTCTTCCATATCCTCCTTTGGAACAGTGCTGTTCAAGCATCCGGCGACATCCAGCCGCAGCCGAGCCGTTTTGGTCCTGATGAAATCTCGGCCGCAACCACAGCCGCCCGATTCACATGCCAATATGGCAGCCGCAACGGTAGCCGTTGGTCCTGATGAAATCTCGGCCGTAGCCATAGCCGCCCGATTCACATGCCAATATGGCAGCCGCAACGGTAGCCGCCCGTTAATAATGTGTATCATCAACGTAGATTGAAACAAACAGAAGTTTTGTGTTCAGGTGCCAAAGAAGCCACACACCAAATTAAGCGCTGCAGTGGCAGCTGAAGCAAGATCTTTCAGCACTAGGGATAATAATCTGAACTCTCTATCATCAAGCTTCATTGCAAGGTGTGCGATTCTCAATCCCTTGAATCAACAGCACCAGAATAAGGGACCATCAGCTCCTCCAATTCAAACGATGAGTTGGGAAAAAAAACCTCAACAACCCAATGTTCCATTGAGCTCAAAGCTTCCAATGCATACACCAGCCTCTACTGGCTTCAGGAGCTCTCCTCTAACATCGGATAAAGAAAATTTCTAGATTCTAGTATTATCATGATCAGATTTAGCAAGTTCTATGTTGCAAAATGTGATGGCTCCTTTGCTCTTGTTCAATCTTGCTCATGAGATTGCAGGTGGCTCAGTACAGATGCCCCACACATCGTGGGCATATAGATTCAGATTTGATTTGCTAATAGTAGATTGTTTTATGAAGAAGTCCTTGCTAGGCGTTCCACTATCATCAAGTTCAATTGTGTAAATCGCTCTGTGTTTTGAATGAATACAAGAGGAAACTGGAGCATTCTCATCATCAGCCTTTGATTGCTACTTCTTTCTTCTTGAATCAACACACTTGGATAGATGCACGTCAAGATCATTAGCAGCAGTTGTTTTTTATCACTGATACTTGCTTACTGGATCAACAGTAGTAGTGTTATGGAGAGCGAATGTCCCAAGATCATCAGCAGCATCAGAATGGCAACGATTTTGTTCTTCTTTTGGACGCCGTTGCTTGGTGTAGGATAACTTCCGCGTTTTTTTCTTGCTGCGCTGCTACTGCCGCTGCTGAGTTCTGTTTCTACTGCTTTGTTTCATTCATGGCCGCGTTTGAACATCTCCACCGCCGTCGCCGAAATTACTCCTACTACTACTACTGGCATTGCTGTTGCTAAAACCCAATTGTAGTATCCACTTAATATGCCTTGTACTACTATCACTGAATCGAACTAGCAGAAGTACTATATAAGCAGCTACTACCAGCTGAACGAAGCGATGATCCAGTGTGTTCATTCATCCTGATCTGTCTAGGAAAGCTACCAAAACATTACTTCTGGTCTAACAAAGAAGAAGAAGAAGAATTTGCATGCTCGCGGAACAGGCGCCGGCTTCGTTGATGCCCACCTGCTTCCCAAGGATGGGAAGGGAGTGGCTGCTGGCCATGAAGTGTTAACTTAACACAATGTTTGAGCCGTAGCCGTTTTACTCTTGAACATGTTTATTTATGGTCAAGGTCCTGGTTAGAACGGAGAAAGAGAAGAGCATTGAGGGTGCTTGGATGCAACCCGCTGCGCTTGTTGATACGAGTATTGCAGGCACTTGAGAAAGTGCATTCCGACATGGAACTAGATGCGAGGATGCACAAAATGGCACGTACGGCACGCGCGAGAATCGGAAACTTGTCCAACTTTACTCGCCACCATGGCAATAGGCCGACATCGTGTTTAACATCACCATCTTCTCGGGCTCTTTTCCGTGTATCGGGCTGGAGCAGAACCTCCTTGTCACTCTTGGAGGCCTTGAACATGCGATATTCTGCCAACTCCTGATCAATGCGGGCTTTGAACTGGGACTCCTCGGCTGGCTCAGCGTCGTCCTCTGATTCCTCGTCACTGTCGTCTCGACTCGGACCAGCGTGGACAAAGACGGTGCGCGGCCTCTTGACGAGGTTCTTCTTGACCACTGGTGGACGCTGTCGCATACCACCGGACATGGACGCCGCTGGTGGCTTAGGTGGGCCGACCTTGGGCATAATGTCCTTGAGGTAAACTAGGCCTTGGTCGATCAGCTCTTGAGTGAAGCCATAATCTTTCAGATGGTTCTTCTGTAGTGGATCCAGGTAGGCAGCGGCGACGTGGAGCGGCTTGAGAAAGAATTTCTCCTCAAGCTGCTTGAGAAGGCGCACCTTGATGGGTGCAATGTTTTCACTGTCGGCTGGAATGGTCATCTTCTCGCCATTGGCGCCATTGACGGTGACGAGTTCATCTCGCGGTTAAAGATGTGCCTTCAGTTTGGCTAACCACATGCCGACGAAATGAAGAGTTGGTGTATTGAACGGCTCGAAGGACTTGCTAGCTAGCTTGAAGTAGTGTAGCAATCGAATAAGTTCATCGAGCAGCTCCTCAAAGATCTTCTCAGCGCGGTCTTCCTGTTTCTTCTTTTTCAACAGCTCGGTGGATTCATCCAGCTTAGCGGACACAGACTGAAGCATGATGAGGAGACCGTCAAAGCGCGTCGCCACGTCCTGCTTCATCTTGTTCTTCAGCTGCTTGTTCAGTTTCGTCTGCTTCATGTACGTGACTAGCTCCTTTGAAGCATCAATCGTGTCATACACAAACGGGGACTCGTCGTAGAAGAGGTAGACAGGAGCTTGCTTGACACCGTCCATTTGGCGCGTTTGCTTCCGTAGCACATAATTGATGATGATGGAAATGCGATGGCAATAGCATAGGTCCAACTCGAACTGCAACGACATACCTTCCGCACCCCTATTGTTTCCCGCCGCATCCGACTTGACTACCACCTGCCAGTCCGCAGCTTGAACCGTCACATTCTCCTCCTTCCAGGTTATGAACGGGCGGACACTGTTAAGGAAGTCGCGATGAATCGCTGTCGCGGTGTGACTCGTGCTTTCGCTGAATTCATCACAGGACACGACGCGGGCGTGCATGATAAAATTGACATCAATTAGGTGCATGGTGTCAGCGCTATATGCCGTCTGCGTGGCGTCGTCCGTCCAAATGTCTGTGGAAAATGAGGCACGCCCATTGTCTTGAAAGTGGTTGTGCGCGATGCCCTGGAGCTTAACAATGCCCTTTTCAGAACGGTTCATGGTCCTGCGTTTGATTGTCTGTCGGGACTACAACAAGTCATCGGCAAAAAGCGGTGTTTTGCTTGCAAAGCCGATGTCCAGGGCTGTCTGGATGACATCATGGAATCCCGGGCCTTCCACCACCGCAAACGGACGAATGTCATACGCACACATGTTGACTAGAGAATTGGTCATGTTGGCTTTGGCATGATCGGTCGGTACACCTTTCTTGGTCGCCCAAGCATGTAGGTTGCCAAAGCTAGCAGCAACAGCCACACGGGAGCAGGTATGGGCGCTCATTGACGACATACCATCACGAGAGTTGTATACGTAGATAGTGAAGCAAGTGGGCTTCATGTAGGCGACCACGTACATCCTCTTGGTCCTTGCCTTGCCATCCAACTCCACTGGCACATCGAAGCACACCCACTGCCCAGTGGCCTTCACGACCACCTCACCCATGCGCTCCCATAGTTTGTTGTCCGATGGCCTAGTCGAAGACGTAAAAGGAATCACCTGATATTGTGGGTTCTTGCTGCTCAAATCAGCGAATATCTTCTTCTTGGCGTCATCAAGCGACTCGAAGCACTCCATGTCTAATGTCTCAGACTCAAAACTCAGATTGAGACCTAGCGCGGGTATGCAATGTGCAGTGTCCTATTCGTGTCGTACGCAGTCTGTCACAGCGTCAAGTTACGTCTAGGTATGTGTTCGCTCATCTTGTTGTTCGTTTGTGCTCATTAACTCACTATTCGCATGTTCGCTTCTAGGTTCTTCCTCTGCTACCATCAACATGTAGATTTGGCTCCCAATCTTCACCATTAATTTTCTTAATCATTTTGCGAAACAGGGCGTAGTCTTTATATATCGGCCACAGGCATAGCCGGCGGCTGAGGGCGCATAGCCGGCGGCTGAGGGCGCATAGCCGCCTGTAGCCGCCCGCTGATCAAAATCCTGGCTGTAGCCGCAGTCGATTTGCGGCTGCGGGCGGCTATAGGCGGCTACGGCTAGCGGCCAGCCGTTGGACAACACTGCTTTGGAATGTTTACAATTTGTTTCAATAATGCAAGAATTTTTTTGTCTATTTTCACATTTGCCCATTGCTAGGTCACCCATTCATATGTTTTGTCAATTGTTCTTTTCCATTCTATTCCCCATATTATGATATGTAGCAAATGTTGGAAGGGGAGTAATCAAATGTCATTCCTTGAATATTCCCAAGGTTTTGTTGTCATTTCACATATTCTATCTAGTATGCTTGAGATTAGTGTATATTCAATCACTGATTCCAATGTGTTTGGTGTGAAAATTGGTGGCAATTTTCCTTTTACCATTGTAAAATAAAAGCTTGTTGTATAGATAGGGCAAATTAATAATATAGGAAGAAAATGCAATTTGATTTTGTAAGTAGCAAGAATGGTGTTAAATGCAAGAGGTTGAGAAAATGAATGAAAATAAAAAATAACTTGAACTAGTGTAGGCAATGTGAAATATCATGGGTTGTTTCATGTTGTCTTTGTTCCTAATGGGCACATGCCTCGTGGTGGTGAACATTTAGTGTTTGGATTGGCACATACCTCTTGGTGGGTCTATGGGATTTAATTTAACATTTTGTATGGATTAGATGTTGTAGAGCTTGAATATATTTCATATTAAGGAAATATGAAGTATGGTTTTGAAGTGTGACTTGAACATTTCATTGGTCGAATTGTTTTGAAAGAAACCAACAAAATTGTTTCAACCTTGTTTCTTTTGTTTATTTTTTTTGGAAAAATAGTGTTTGTTGCGAACATTTAGAATAAAGTTCATCTATATTTTTATCCATAAAGATCATTCATCCATGGACATGTGGTAGTATATTTTTCCATGTTAGCAAAAATTATATTCTACATGTCAAAAAAAATCTCCTTATATTTTGTTAAAAAATTCGATCTTGTTCATGTGCTCATGTTCACTTGCTCATGCTCACAAGCTCGTGGACTAGCATCTTTGGGCACATCATCAAGTTCTAATTGTCTTCCAAAATGCACAAAATTTTTAAAATAAAATAAAATGCATAAAGCTTGCAAAACAATACTCCCCTTTTGATGGTGGGAAAGCTTTCTTTTCAATGAACTTCTTTATATGTGAAGCATTGTTTGTTCAAGGTAATTAAGTTCAACTTAATAATCTTAAAAGTCTTTAGTGACTACAAATATAAAATGTTGTTCGGCAAGAAGAGAAAACACAAGCTTGTCAAATAGTGACATGACAAAACACAAGCTTGAGGAATGGTGATGAGATGAAACATGAACTTGTCAAGTGACGAGGTGATGAAACACAAGGTTGAGGAGTGGGTACGAGATGAAACATAAGTTTGAAGAGCAATGACTAGACAAAACACACACTTGAAAAGTAACAACAACATGAAACACAATCACAAGGACTAGCAACAAGATGAAACACAAGCTTAGAGAGTGGTGATGAGATGAAATGCAGAGCAGTGAAGCTTGCTCCTTTAGCAACGTTCAACAGACATTAAGTGAAAGAGGCGATGAGAAAATATTATGATTTCTCACAAATAGGTGATGTGGGTGGTTGGATTGTGGCTTTCAAGAGAGATCTACGGTTCTCCATGTGACCAGTTGACACCCTGAAAGGGTATATAGGGTGACGATTCCACCATGTCATAACCAAGCTTTCTGGCCCAAAACACTTTGCCATTGCGTGTTTTCCAGCAAATTTTAATGATTCTTTTTCCCCCCCGCCCCCGCCCCCGCCCCCCGCCATCCTTTTTTCCTTTTAACTGGTGGCTGGCCCTTAAAAAAAGTAGAAATCTGGCGATAATTCGCCAGGAAAAAAAACACTGCCACACAAGCATGGACGAAGTAAAGGGGCTACGGGATAGCTAGTAGACGGTCGTACGTGTCTATGGGAGTACGAACCCCACTCCACTGCGCTGCTTCCTTCCTTTTGTTGTGGTCGCCCACTCTGCGCTGTTGCAGTCTTGCGTGTTACCCGTCCGTGGGTTTCGATTTTGTTGTCGAGATTTGGGACTGGATTCGCGTGTGGTGGCGCTGCTCTCGGTGGTGAGGCACGGAGGGTTTGCGCTCTGCGGTACCCTTGCCTTTGCCTTAGTAGTAGACGTTTTTCTTTTCTTTGTATTGTTGGACTAGGTTTTGAATTTTTTAATGTTTGGTTTTTTTTTTTTGGCTTGTTGGCTTGGAGATCGGGAGGAATTCCAAGGTTTTCCAATTTCCTGGAGTTTTTTGTGATAATTTTTTTGGGTGGGTTGTGAAGGAATCTAGTGGGCGAGAGAGGTTGTTTCTGAAGGTTTGATGATGAGCAGCAGCAGCAGCAGCGTCTTATGTGATATAGGACGAAGTTGTAGAGATGTCTCATTGATGTTCTTGGATTAGGTTTGGGATTTGATGTGTTGGGGATTCGGTGGTAGATCAGGTGGAATTCTGGATGTTTTGAATTTTGTAGCTGGTACTGATAAGTTCTTAGCAGGCTGCTGGGATCTTGTGGGGATATAGGAGGATTGTTTGAAGCTTGAGATAGCGTTGCCGTACAAGAGGCCTGCAACGAAGAAGGTCTGGTAGGTTGAGGAATAGATGACGTCGGTTGGAGGCTCACGGTATTGGTGCTATCAATGCAATCGGACAGTGAGGCCGGTGTTGGGGAGAGGTGATATAGTCTGCCCTGCGTGCAATGGTGGCTTTGTGGAGGAGGTTGACAATAGCCCAGCAGTAACAACAGCACGAACAGGAGATGGACCAACAGGCCATCTGCCTGATATCTATCCATTCACTGGTGGTTTGCTAGGAGATGTGGATTTCTTGGGCAATTCTCGAGGAGCCACAGAGGGGCCAGGTGGTGTACCAACAGGATTTTTGCGATATCAACCTGGACAACGAGGACAAAGACCATTTCCAGGAGGTCAACCTGCATTTCTTCAAGTGCTGGAAGCTATGTCAGTAGTGCTCCAGCAGATGCAGGGACCACATGCATGGCAAGAAGTTGGGGAGGGTGTTATGGGCAGGGATGGAGGGAGGGGAAGGTCCAGGTTAGTTCCTGGTGGGGGGGATATCTTTCTCTTGGATGGCCAGATGCAGAACTTTCTTGGGGGTAGTGGGAATGTGGAGGTCTTCTTTGATAATGGGACAGGGATCCCAAGGCGGCTGCCCGGAAACTTTGGAGACTATTTTTTAGGGCCAGGGTTAGATCAGCTCATGCAGCAGTTGGCAGAAAACGATTCAAATAGGCATGGTGCACCCCCTGCATCCCGATCTGCCATTGAAGCAATGCCCACAATCCGAATACGGCGTGAGCATCTAGGGACTGATGCAGCACAGTGTGCAGTTTGCAAGGATGAATTTGAAATTGGCTCTCAAGTGCGGCAGATGCCTTGCAAGCACATGTACCATGAAGATTGCATTCTGCCATGGCTGGCTCAGCACAATTCATGCCCTGTTTGTCGGTATGCAATGGCCACCGATGATACTGATTACAATCGGGCACACTCCTCACAGCAATCAAACTCTTCTGCAGTTCCCACTGCTACTCCTAACTCAGGGAACACTCAATCCAGGCGTGGTACTGGGGGGACTCCTGGTGGGTTCAATTTCTGGGGTCCACCTGCATCATATGGTGCATCTGAAACTCCTCCATTTGGAACTGTGAGGGGTGTAGGAGCTAGAACACATGGAGCTTCCATACCAGGACCTGCTCCAAGACCTGCTCCAAGTGCTGGTGGGGGAGGCAGACGATTTTCAATCCAACTTCCCTGGCCTTTTCGGTCATCTGCTCCACTGCCAGTTCCTGCTCCAAGTAGGCAAGCAGAAACCTCAGCATCAGGTGCACATGACGTTCCTACAGGAGGAGGCCACAATCAGTCCTCAAGAGGCCGAAGGACAGATGATGATCGTGATTATGCTGGATTTGAAGATGATTATGCTATGTTTGAAGCACTGCATGATGATTTCAACTGACTTGCTTGTGCTGCTGAGTTGACAGGCTGAGTGTTGGAGTGCTCCCTTCAGCAATGAAGGTGCCTTGTAGAGGGATTATGGATCTTTCTTTCAGGAATGTGATTAGGTCAGGGCCTGTAAATGAGTTGGATAGACTGAAATTTGTGTGGTCTTTGGTGGCATGGTCATCTTTAAAGGAGCTATCCACTTCTGTGAGAGAGAAGCTTGAAGCAAGTCACCGGATTTCTATGAGAGCATTGGAGAGAGTCCCAGTGCTTGTTCTTTTCTTGTAATCATTTGGATGCATAGACTCTTTCATTCGCAAGACCATGTGAAATCTTGCTGTCAACTTGTGTAGGACTCCAGAAAGTTGACAGGCACCAATCCTTTATGTATTTAGGTCACTGCCCAGTTGAGCAAACTCAGAGAGTATTCATAAGAAAGTTGGCATGGGAATAATGTAAAGATCATCATTATCTGATTAAGTATGTTAATAGGCAAAGGGTGCGAAGGCCACGATCTGTGGCCATCAAAGAAGGGAGTAAGGAGAGAGGGCAGTAGGGCAGTTTCACCTGCCCATGATGGCCCACCACCTGCAGGTTCCAGGCCATGCTAAGGTGCTAATATTAATGACAAAGCAAGGATGACTGCAGCTAACTGTGAGGGGGCAAGAGGAGGTACTAAATTTGAAGACTGCTGAGCAAGGGCTGCAACCCAAGCATGTTGTTTTGGTTGGGAGCTAGTTAGCATACATGAAGCCCCTCATCAACCTTGCATAGCAAGACCTAGAGAAATGGCTGGGAGAGTCAAGCAAGCCAGGGTGATGAGGTCCCTAGAAGAACCTGTTGTAAGCCAGGGTGATGAGGTCCCTAGAAGAACCTGTTGTATTTAGTTTCCTGTGTTCTCTTCTCCGTTGGCACTTGGTGCACCAGGGGCTCCTTGAATAGACAGAACTTTGAAGATTGCACCTACTGCAGTGCCATCACCACCTCTGAAGCCTGTGCATTGGAGATTTCCAGTAAATCCATAAATCATAGACTATTGTGTGGTACATACAGGTTTTATTTCCTTAAGAAAAGTTGTCATTGTAAACTGTATTGCAGGTACTTGAGCTTTTGCTTTGCTTGCACAGATCTTTCAAAGCATAATATGATTGCATGAATTGTGGGATGGCCAATGTATGTTAATCCAGATGTTTTTAACCCTGTTTGTCTAGGCAAGGATATATTATTAATACATGAAAAATATGAACAACTATTCACAGCCTTCAATATATCTTGTGCCTAGCTGCCAAGAAAAAACCTTTGTGGCCAGTGAGATTGTTAGAAGTAGTGGCTTGAATTGTTCCAAGGTGTTGGCTTGGATGAAGTTGTACTTTGATGTTGCAATAGGCTTCTGTTTTTGACCTTGTCTGTCTGTATGGTCTGCAAGGGTTACAAGATTAGTATAAAAGAAATGTAGACAAACATAGACAGCCTTTAAAATAACTTGTGCCTAGATGTGAAAAAAGAAAACCTTCATGGTTGATGAGATTGTTAGAATTTAGTTGCTTGAAATGCTCTGTGGAGTTGTCTAGTGACCTAACACTTGAATGTTGCAATGGGCTTTCATTTTTGACCTTGACTTATAGACAAGGGCTATTATATTAGAATATAAAAAATGCGAAAAAATGTACAAAGCCTTTGGCATAGATTACACCTAGGTGTGGAAAAAAACCTTTGTGACCAATGACTTGAATTGCTTTGAGGAGGACTTGTCTCGAGTGAACTAACCTTTCAATGTTGTAATAAGCTATCATTTTGACCCCATCTTCATAGATAATGGCTTCTATATTAGTATATGAAAAATAAAGACAAATATAAAGAGACCTTAACATAGCTTTGTGCCTAGGTGAGAACAAAAACCTTTTTGGCCAATGAGATTGCTAAAATTGTTGGTCAGAATTGTTTTGAGTTGTTTTGAGAAATCTATCATTTCAATTTTGTAATAGGCTTTCATTAGCTTTTGAGAATTTCGAGAGAGGTTCAAAAAAGGTTATTTCAAAATTTGTGTGTGTGTTTTTTTTCTTTGTGCGTGACTTATAGTTTGCAAGACATTCAAAGTGATGGTGTAAATCATAAATGAGTTTAAGATTGAAATTATATATGTTTATTATATAGTTATAAAAATTTATGTTCTTGTTTGTATAAATATTTTTAAATTTTTTTTATTGTCTATGTATAATTAGTATGTCACATTATTTTCTTATCATGAATTTCATATAAATTATCATGTGAAAGTCAATACATAGTAATGTGTCAAAAAAATTTCACATGACTTTTCACATGAATTATTATGTGAAAATAAATGCACAATAATGTATCAAAAAAATTTCATCGTAATTATTGCATGAATTATCATGTGAAAATCAAACACTATGATCAAATTATAATTAAACTATGAAATTTTACTAACAAATAAATCATCAAATTTAATCATTAAATAATTACATAAATAATATAATCTAATTACATCAAATTACAATCATATTTTTGTCATTTATATTTAAAATATCATGCCTACCACCATGGTCCGATGTAAAATAGTGCACAAAATAATGGTGCCACATCTAATAGATCATCACATCTATGATGTGTAGAAGTGAGAGAATTGGTATTAAGAACATTCAAAAATGAAATTTTTTTATTTAACTATTAAAATATCCGTAAATCAGGCAATTAGAAGGCGAGAATGGCCAATTTCAGCAGCATAATAGCCATCAAATGCTTAATTGGGAATGAAATTTTACAAAACGAAATAAATAAAACCCAAATTGGTTTTTCCACCAATTTTGGTGGTAAACTGAGTTTCATTCCCTCTTTCATTTTCCCTCGGTGCCTTCACTACTCCTACCTGTACAACTACTATAATTAGTCTCAAACCTTGTGCAGTAAATGCTGAGTTGCAACATTTATAATACGGAGATTTAGTAAAATTTCATTATTTTGCAGGTATCAAAGAGGGGATAGGGGGTGAAAGCAAAGACAATAGGGGGTGAAATAGAGGGTGACTTTAACGGATAAATTTATTGTGCTACCACAGTATTTTAAATTTAAATTTGAACACCCTGTTAATTTATACTGATATTATTGATACATTTTTGAAATTCAGAAATACAGACCTGATTTTTTTACAACAATATTTTAAGTGCCTAACCATGGTGGCAAGTAGGGTGTAGGCATAGGTTCAGTCCTTTGCTGCTGCTAAATGAATATACTCCCCTGCCCCCCCTCTACATATGGGGCTTGGAAGTGGGATATCCACTTTGTTTCTGCGTTGCCACTGTTGATGTGTCGCATCCTGTTGCAAGAAAAACCCATCTTGGGTGGTGAGATTGTGTTTTGTTTATTCCGGGTAAGTAAAAGTCTTTATTCCAAGACCCTTTTTTAAAAATTGGACTGGTAGATAAAATGTTACTCATGTTCCACAATTTCACAAATTTCTGACTCTTCTCTCTTTTCCCATCTTTTTCAGTACACAATCCAAAGATATGAGAATATTTCCAAAGCACACAATCCAATAAATGACATCAGGATAATACTTATGGTATTGGACGATTGAAAAAGTCAGAAGTAAGGGGGGAGGCAAGTGCGTGGGTCGAATGGAAGAGGCCGCTAGGTAAGGGTGGGGGTGGGGCTGAGGGGGATATGTAAGTTCAGGTTAATTGCACCATGGTTAAAAGTTGGATGTGTTTAAATGGATTGTCCAAATTCCACCCATATTTAGGGCTTAAGGTATGCACTTGGGATTTGCCTCCATGTCGCAATATTAAAGTTTTTGAGCTTGATGCATTAACAAGTCCAGAATAAATCAAGAAGTTTTCTTAGTGCTAAATCTTATCCTTGTAAGCCTCGATCAGGAATTTACCAAAAGTCTTCAAACTAGTTAACAAGCTAAAAACATGCCTGAGATATTGTTTAACATTTTGCATGAAGAGCAAACTGGTTTCTTGTCTATTATAATTTAAGCGTTGGGAAATTGCTCTTTTTTTCCACAACTTTTTTCTCTAAATTTTCTGTTTATTCTCTATACAAATCTTTTTTCCTTTTTGTGTTGGGTAGCCCTAACTTGGCTTAAAAGATCCAAGCAGATTTCATTTCTAACTTGCTTTGTGGAGGTTAAAAGTTTGAACCTTCCTTCGTTTGTTTTTGTAACCTTTAATCCTTAATTTTTTTATTTAAAAAAAATTGATTTTCATCTCTCAAAGATGCATAGCACCGGTATTGATCTTTTTCTTTCTCTCATTCTTTCTTTTTGGTAGGGAGTAACAACACCCTCTTTCACTTATACTAGGGTTACCAGCTTGAAGGAAAAGGAAAATAGAAAAAGAAGGCACTGTCTGCTACTGTAGGTGCAAATCCTGATCTGCTTTTAGGGACCTCGAATTGGGACCCAGCACGACACATGGAAGAAAGGCAAATCTCAGCGTGCTCAATATCTCGACATTGTTCACTAACGCTGAAGGGGAACCAAATTTGCGAGCTTGTTCTATAAGTAACCGACGTTTGTTCTCCAAGCTTTGCTAATAATCTCCAAAAATGCGCTCCCGCGTTCCTTTGAGTTCCCATTCTTGTTGTGAACACAGTCATGAACGTTCGTAGTATTATCCCTTGTCATGTTCGCAGAGTTATCAGAGTACAGGATTCGAACGGCGTTCTCTGTGACTTGTTCCTATATTCCCAGAGTTCTCCCCGGTGCGCTCCGTTGCCTCTTGTCTGCGCGAGGGGAAGAGAAGAGAGAGACAAAAAGAAGTGTTTTTGTTTCCTTTTTTGTTTTTGCGGGGATTTTGTGTCTGTTTCTTTTGGTCGTTGTTTGGTTTTTGAACGCTTTGCACGCCCAAGTCGCGAGTACTATCAAAGCTTCTATTGCCTGATTTTTTGTCACTTTTGTGTTTAGGAAACAGGCTATGATACAATCTCTCTTTTTTTTCTTTTTTTTCTTTTTTTCGGTGGTGGGATATTTTCTAACTTTTTTCTCTTTTTTCCATCTCCTCACAAACTTCAATTGTGGTTCTGTTGTGCAAGAGAGGGAACAAAGGAGCGAAGTGTACGAGAGCAGATTGGGGGCTATTTCTGTCTGGTGAGAGGATTTTTGCTCAGGGAGTTTCTTTTTTTTTGGTTTGGGAGCAGTAGTGAGATTCGTGTCTTTCGCTTTGCAATTGTGCGGAATTCAGTACCAGAGAAGACTGAAGGAGGAGCGAGGTCGCCTTTTATTTTTGGGATTCGGGGCTGGACGAAGAGCCGCCGTGGAGGAGGAGCTTGCCGGATGTGCCAGCACTTGATCTTCAATTTTGTCGTCGACGGAGTTTCTGTGAAAGCGGACGACTTGTTGGAAGGTTATTTCTCTTTCAAATAACCTTAATTTTCGTGACTCGGGAAAGCTGCCAGATTCTTTTGGTAGGCGTGAGTGACAATTTTTGCTAAACCTAGAACTTAGGGATGTTGCAAGAGAGGAAGTCAGGTTAGTCAACTGAGGAGGAGGAGGAGGAGGATCTTGTTACACGGTTTGCAAATCTGTTGATGATGAGCAGCCCGTGTACGCGGCATATTTGGCTCAATGGGAAGCGCGTTCGCAATAGACTGCATAGTTAAGAACCTCCAGTTCACTCTCTTTTAGTATGCAATTCAATGTCTGTGTTGTGTCCTGAATTATCATAATTTTATAAGTGTGTCTTTGGTATGCTGCTCAGTCTTTGGTATGGTTGAAGCTTCGTTCCTGGGAAGGCATCTGGATGAACATATAGCAGGGCTGATGCTAGCTTCATGTAAACCCTAATTTCTGACACTCTCTGTGATGCAAGAGAGTCCCTGGCATGATATCATTTTCAAATGAGTCAGCATTCTTTCCATTCAATGCGCACCCCTGCCCCCACCCCCACCAATGAGAGATTCTTTGGAACCCTGAGCTGGTGTTGGCAGGAATCTTGCGTAAGAAGACTGTTAGTTGCAAGATGTGAAACTAATCTAGAATCATATATCTGTTCAACGCACTGCTCTGGTGTATTTCACTTTACAATCAGGGATATGCAACATTTCTTGTAGAATGGTACACATTGACATTGTTCCTTGTGACAAATGTGTGCATGTTTGAGGAATATTCCCCTTGATGAATCCTGCCTTCTGTGAGTCTCTGATATCCAGTTTTATCTGATACTTGGGTCTTGGTTTTGTTACCAGGTGACGTAATTAGGGGCACATATGGCTCAAGGACAACAGGGTGATGAGTTCATGGTGGAGTTTGAAGATGATGCTGAGGATTTACTGCAAGCTACCCATGAGAGGATTTCACTTGACACAGACTCAGATGATGAGAATGATGTGGTGAGGCTAAACCTGATGTTTATCTTCTTGTGATCCCCTTGGATGGTTGTCAACTGTCTGCCTTCTTTGTTTCTTTTCTCTTGTCGATTGCATGTGTGTTTTGCCACAAGGTAGGGTTTCTATAGCTCTGTGCTTGAGGAAGGGTATGGTACCTTTCTTTATGTAGGGCATTGTACATCAGTCCATAATATTGGAACATCCCCTACAGTCAACACAACATGACATCTGCAAATTCGTTTAATTATTCTTTCAATGTGATCTCACTCCACTCTTACAGGCACATGGCTAAGTATTTGCTGTTGTTCAGAGAAGTGAGCTCACTAATGCATCAATCAAGTCAATTTTTAAGGAGTATCGTAAGAGCAGACAAGTCCTTTTTACAACTGGGAACCTATGTCCAGAATCTCTTAGTAGTTCATCCAACAATGACCATGTTCTCTTGGATGGGTTAGGTCCTTTTGTATATATGATATGCTTGTTTGAGAGTGATGTCATCTACAAGTACAAGAAAATGGAGCAGGATCAATTCGGGTCCGATTGATCCATGATTTGAAATCCTGTCCTGTTGGTTGGATGTTCTATCCATGCTGCAATCAGGTAAGCAAGGTTTCAGATACAACCACTGCACAAGCTAGTCGTGGGAAGGATATTCAGGGCATTCCATGGGACCGGTTGCAATTCACAAGGGAGAAGTACCGAGAAACCCGGTTGCAGCAGTACAAGAACTATGAGAACTTACTCCAGTCTCATGATGACCTTGAGAAGGTATGCATCATACGCAATGCTAGCTCAGCAGATCTTGGTAGTATCCATGTTTACTGATTGCTTGTTGGATGCAGCTAGTTTGGTGACTTGCCTTCTGAAGACTTGCTTGTATCTGGCAGAAATCTGACCTTTTCACAGTGGCAGAAATGTCAGGCTCCTAGTAAACACTAAAATGAGTCCTAAGTATAGTATGAATTGTTTAGAGGGTATAGTGCAATTGCAGTGTAGCCATTTTAGAATGTGTGTTTCCAAATAGACGTCATAAGTGGTGAAAGACATAATACCAGCAACTCATATGTTTCTGCTGCAGGAATTTCAAAAGGAACTTCTAACAGTTCAATCTGACTTTGGGATTGGTTCTGATACTCTTTTGGCTTATCTGCTGTTTTTTATTGCAGGAGTGCAAGTCTGTTGAAAAGGGGGGAAACTTCTACCACTTTCGATACAATACAAGATCAGTGAAATCCACTATCGTTCATTTCCAGGTCAAACTGCTGCTAAATTGGGGAAATTACTTATCTGCTGTTTCAAGAGTTGGTTTATAAGGCAGTGGTTGGTCCTTTCAGCTTTACTTGGCTCAGTGTCCTTTTTCTATGGCTCTCAGTGCTGTTCTATTTTCAATAATCCCTGTGATACTGATTCAGTTGATATCCTTCTCCTTGTTTGCAATACAGCTGAGAAACTTAGTGTGGGCAACATCAAAGCATGATGTGTATCTCATGCATAACTTTTCAGTCATGCACTGGTCACCCATGACACGTAAAGGCACAGAGGTGCTCAATCTGGCTGGACCTGTTGTTCCTGCCTCTGAGGTACAGCTTATCTCTCTGTTTTCCTCTGTTTTTGTTCCTATCTGTTTGTGGCATTTTATCTTGGATTCTTACATTCAGATTCTTGGAATCCATCTACAGACAACTATTACTATTTTTTTTTGGGAAACTGATTAATGATGAAACTAATAAAGTATCTGAGCAGCCATATGTCGCTGTCACCCATTGTGAAGGTTTTTGTGCTGATCTAGGGAACCTCATCATCCCCCTTGCTCAGTTCTTGCTGAAGTACAACACTAAAATCTCACAAAATCCACCATAGCAAACATGGAAGTATGGCAACAAACAGATTCAATATGTAGTTCTAAACAGGAGTGTGCTTTGCAATAAGTAGAGGAATGATAGTGTATGGACTTATAACACATGTTTCCAGGGATGTTGACAAGTCTTTTGGTTGGAATGGATTGTAGCTGTAAAGAGTTTTAGTCTGTTTAGATAAGTGTTTATTTTGCATTTCCGTATCAACAGCTTAGGGGGTTTTTACATAAAGGTGAACTGCCATCATATGGAGTCAAAGACTGGAAGTTTGCATGATTTTTGAGGTACAGTGCAGTTATGTATAGTACAAAGGATGCAGACAGACAATGGCCAGTCAGGAAGGTTTTCATTGTGGAGGATGCTGGAGCACTTAACCCTGCTATAACTTGTTATGTTCATCATCTCCTCTGTAACTTGAGCTTTGACTGAATTAAACCACCCATACAATTTTCAGCAAAAGTGACAGCTTCTTTCAGGCATCATTGTGTGATCACTCTTCAAAATGTGAGTTCAAAAGCCCAGCATGGGAAGTAGTGAAGGTTCAACACGTGGTGAGAGTTGGTGAATGGGTTTCAAGGCACCTGTATTCCAAATGTGCAGTGGGCCACTTAGATGTTGTGCAGCTATTGACATGCACACACTCTCTTGTAGGGTGAATATGTGCTAGATGCCAGCTGATATGAGGGCATTATGCAAATGTAAGAGTTATTGAGAGGTCTTTGTAAAAGAGTCTTGCATTGTTAAGGGAGAGAAATGGTTACTTGGTGATTCCACCAGAGCAGTCAATTAAATTTGTGTCATGGGGCTAAGATGCTGTCAAGAATTGGTGCAGATGTGGAGACATCCAACAGCATATCAGCAAGAGCTGGGGCGTGTCCAGATTAGCACTATGTGTGTGAAGCGGAATCTTCTTGTTGCTGGTGGATTTCAGGGTGAGATGGTTTGCAAGGTGAGAGCTTATGAGCTGATTGCATTACCAACTTGGTCTGTTATGCTGGGTCATAGAGTGATTTATGACAAGGAAATACAATGAAATGGGTGTTGTTGGCTGCAATAATAACACTTATGGTCATTATGCCTTGCATTGTTTTCTTTTTCTTGACAACTTTTGTTGGTTTTTTGACAAAAAAATTGGGAAAACTTTCTAGTTTTAAGTCAACTAATTTTGGTAATTTTTGGGAAAATTTGCCAAATTTTTGATATCAAAAAATTGAAAAGAAGACCCTGAGCAGGTTGTTCCTTTGACATCTAGATGACATCTTCTCTTTCTAGACAGGTCTTTGGCACCAATAGGCACTGTACAGTGCATATGCCATAGAGGCCTTCTGGTCATAATCTCCAACTTTTGGTTAAGAAAAGGGATGGAAAGGAATTACATGTCATGGTGGCTTATCTTGCTTAAAATGGCCTCTTCTAGTCCTTGCTTGGTTTATATCCGTTGGGGTGTTTGTTTGAATGTAGTCCTTGAACTCACATTTGGTGGTGATTTGTTCATTACCATGTGTACGGCACATCAGAACCACAAGCCACATGGGGAAACTCTAAACTTGATGTACTTTGTATCTCATGGGGTTGTACACAGAATCTGGACCACCCTGGTGTATCTTATTGTGCAAAAATTACCCATGATGAAAATGCCATCACCAATGCAATTGAGATCTATGATAACTCAAGGTTCTTTCTTTCACATTTGGTCATCCGTTCTGGAGATGTTTGGTTAGGTGTGATCCTCTTTTGGTATTTAGCAGCATTTAGAATGGAAGTTGTTTGGATGCAGAATCCAGGTTAGTTTTTCAGTTGATCTGCAGGAAATCAGGGTATTAAGAAACTGTTCAACAATGTAGAGGGATTATTCCAGAACATCTGAAATATGGTATGATGAAACTGAAAGGAAATGTGGTCCTTTCTCTCAGCATGCTTCATGTACTAGCCGAGGAGTTTTGTTCTCTTATAGGTGGTTATCATTCCCTAATATCCTACTGTTCTCATGCAGAAGGTCTGCTTTGACATCTACTGGCATTGTTTGGTGATGTGGCCATATTGCAGTGGAGCAGTGCGACTCATGACCTCCAATAATGATTCAGTGGTCAGAGTGTTTGATTGCAATAACTTTTCTGTTCTCAAAAGCTTCTACTTCCCATGGGCTGTAAATGTATGGTGCACTTTTTCCATCTCTTGTAGATCAGGCTCTACTATTTTCTATCAAGCTATTGTTCTAGATGAGAATCCATTCTTCTGTTCTGCTGGCCTTCAGTGCCATGCTCTTCAAGGTGGCCTTTGTGAGATTTTAGCAGAAGAGACTTCCGATGATTTATGCTCTGGCACTGTTTCATGTGGCTTTCTGAGCTGTGAACCTGGCACTGATTGCTTTCTTCATTCTTTCGGGTCAATCTTCTTCTTTGGCCCACAGCACCTCTGAAAACTAGCCTTTGCATGAGCATCTGTAGTGATAATAGAGTAGCAGCAGCAGCAAAGTATCCTTCGGAGATTCTAATGCCATCTTTCATCAGAGAGCAGCACTAATTGAGGGTGTGGATGGTGCAGCACACATCCGTTAGTCCAGATAGTAAAGCAGTGATTGTGGTGGGGGACAATGCAGATGGACTTCTTTCGGACAGTCAGACTGGGAAGGTAAATATACCATTTTGCAGCATTTTTTAAGCATGTCTCGTTAGACATGATACGAAGGCACAGGAGGCTGATACAGGGAAGAATGTGGCCAGTGTTTGCTTGTAGTATCTATTGTTTGTTACACCAGCTACACCAAGAAATACAATAGGGGAAACAAGCAGTCTACTGGTTTGCAGAAGGAGGATTAGTCAGGGAAACCTTGTAAGTTATGGTCCTCCTAATGTAAGTCTGCTCCAGCTAACCTATGCAAGATTGTGTTGGAAAATGTAGGTCATTGCAACTTTGAAGGGCCACTTAGACTATTCATTTGCATCAGCATGGCACCCAGATGGCCAAGTTTTTGTCACAGGGAACCAAGATATGACCTGCCGCCTATGGGACATTCGAAATATAGGGTCCTCACTAGCAGTTCTAAAGGGGCACATTGGTGCTATTCGCTCCATCCGCTTCACTGCTGATGGGCGTTTTATGGCTATGGCTGAGCCTGCAGACTTTGTGCACGTGTTTGACACCAAGCAGGACTTTGCTAAGTGTCAAGAAATTGATCTCTTTGGTGAAGTGGCAGGCATTTCCTTTAGCCCTGATGCTGAAGCTCTGTATGTGGGAGTTGCAGACCGCACCTATGGCAGCCTTCTTGAGTTCAACCGGAGTCATGCTAACTCCTACCTTAATTGCTTTCTTTAAACTCACAGCTGGCCTTTTCTTCATACATCTGCATCATCTTTATGCATCTCTGGCTTTCTGGGCTAAATATCCCAGTAGTCAGGCAACATTCTGAACTTGTGAAGCCAACTTTGTAGTTTGCAAGTCCATATTCCTGATGAGCCTTGAAAGCTCTGGGTGAACGGTTAAGGGTTTTGATTGTTTGCCATGGTTGCTGAGATTGTGTCAGTGAAACAAAGGGATAACTCTACCAAAGAGGAAAAAACGGTTTTAGGTGAGGCTTGTGGTAGCCTGAAAGGTCTTCCTTGCCACTGTCCTTTATGTGTTTAGGGTACAGAGATAATTACGCTGAGGGTGTGTCACAATGACATGATGACAAAGAGTTGGCCAACCATGATGAGAACCCAGATGGCATCTCCTCTTGGAGAGTCGACCAGATATTGTAAATAGTGCAGAAGGCTAGGATTCCAAGTAAAACCCCAGGTGTCTATTTTTCAGGTTGCATGTGCCCTTGTAGACTCAGCTACAATCATGTGGGCATCTTGTGATAGGGCTGGTCCCACAGAAGGTTTGACAGGTAGATTGTTACAAAAAAGGTTTAGCTGGGTAAAAGTTGCCTGACTGATTTTGTGCAGACTATTTTCAGGTTGAAGCAGTACAACTTCTGTTTTTGTGTTCAACTTCCCTCTCATGTACTAATTTGCAATCTGGTTGCCAATCATGCTTCATGGATTGTTTTTCCTTTATAGTCGCAATTTAATATGAGTGCAGATTATTTGTGCAGGGATGTGAGACTTTCTGATTGCAATTTTGTAGGGTCCTCCAAAGGTGTGGTGTTACAGTGGAGTTGACAAGCCTGATAAATGCTACTAGTTTTGTGACTAATAAAAACTGGCCTCTAGCCTTGTTTTGATAAATTCAACAAAGTTTTTCACAATTTGAACTCCATTTTTTGAGAACTCCCTAGGAGCCCCATCTGGATGGTGTCAAAAAAACTTTTGCTACTCAAGAGGCCATCTGTATCTTTTGATTCACTATCAGAGTGGCTAGGAGAGTGGTTTTTCCAATAGTGACTATTTTAGATGAAAGAAAATCCACTTAAATGGATATGTGTATTATTTTTGGCAATAGCCCTTGCCATAGAGTAGCAAACTTCAGATTGATATAGCAAAGTCCACCTTAGAAGCTGAATTCAAGGTTATTGCAGAAGCCATTAAGGAGGCCATGTGAATGCATCACTTTTTACAAGAAATTAGCTTCTTTGGCTGTGGCTGTGACAAATAATCATCTCTTGCGATAACCAAAACAATATGAAGATGGCAAGAATTGGGTTTTGCATGAAAAGACTAAGCATATTGATGCACAATGCCACTTTATAAGAGATCAAAGTAAGAAGGAAAGAATTGAACTGAAGTTCGTCAGTTCAAAGGACCAGACAACTAACATCATGACAAAGCTGCTCAGAATGGTGCAATTTGAAGAAACTCCAAGATCAGCTCAACTTGAAGACAAAAGAAGAGTTTTATATGTTACATTAAGTGAACTCTTGTGCTATTTTTAATAGTAGTCCAGACTTGGATCAGTTTCTATTTTTAGCTAGTTGTAGCTGAAGTAGGAAGAAAATAAAAGAGTCCCAGAAGAATACATGTTCAAGTTGCTTGTGCACCCCACCAGTGGACTAAGCATCTCCCATTGTAAGTAGTAGAAGAATAGCTTTTGATTAGTGAAATGGAATGTGAAGTATGACACCCATCAAGCTCTTCGGTGACCCATGGTCTTGTGTGTTATTCATATATGGCTGCTGTTGAGCCCGGTGTGTCAATCCATGTGGTAAATTACATTGTCCTTCGCAAAAGGATTCTGCCCTTCACCTGAAGCTAAGATTCCTAGGGTCAAGTTTCAACTGCTATTTCAAATGCATGCAACCAGATCATGATGGTCATATGCATCATACCTGCCATCCATGGGGTGTTCCTTCTTACATTCGAACATATTGTCAAATTGCTTGTCTTGGCCCAACTGAACCAACAGCCACCTATGCAACATCATCCATTGGAAGCCCGCTATGACTCAATTGTGCATGAACCCCAACTGAGTTGATGCCAATTTCAACTTGGTAAACTTTACAGGATAGGTAAAGGATCAGTGCTGTAGGTTAAGTACATGCACTTAGATGGTTATTACATAAGTAAGGGCTACCGGGTTGCTAGAAGGTAGGCAAAACAGAAGACGACACTGGGGTTTGATTAAAAGACAGAGTACAAAACAACACAATGGGGCAGATGGGGGGAACCCAAACTTTGGAAGTTGTGACACCAAAGAGCTCAATGGAAACTAACTAAAAGCTAATTCCAAGAAACCTCTAAAACTAGGGGACTGATCCATAAAAAGTGGTATTGAACCAAGACCTTGATGGGTAGGAAGACCTCTAATAGGAAGGCTATTGTGAGTTTGGAAAATATCCATAGGATTGGGGAGTGACCCTGATTGATGTGGTTGTTGGGTATAGGTTTATCATCAGGAGGGATGTTATCGTTCCCCTCTTTAACAACTCACACAACTTGGTGGGGGTATGAATTCCCTAAACCGTTCCGTAGGAGATCTGATTTGAAGGATTCTCACTTGTTGACGCCATAAGCCATTCCAACATCATCACATTTCCTTTTTGTGTTGCTCTAAACGCCTATGCTACCTACACATGGGAAACCATGCACTTGGTGAAGCTTTGACATTCAAACTTACCTCACTACTTTGGGCTAACCTTGACCTCTAAACAGGTGGGACTAATACCTATTGCAAACTTCCCAAGTCCCAAGCCTTGTCACCTGGGATTACCATCTCTCGTCTTTCAACCTAACTGTAAACTTTGCCTAGTTCAAGGAATTAACACACTGCAGCCAATGCCTCAAGCTTCCTTCCTCAAACCCTCACTTGTCGAGAACTATGCGACTCATGACCATGTCAAACCGAAAGTTGAACCCAACCCAACATTTAAACTCTGAACTCAAGCTACCACAACAGCTGCCCCATGGTGGTCTGGATTTGGGCCCCCTAACTAGATGAACCTAGAAGGTCCACCTAGAAGGGCATGTCATTCTCCCCCACTTTAGAGATGTCAACATACTTGTTAATGTTTCTTTATGGTGATCGTTTTCAGCGTTTTCGCTGTCTTCTCTCTCTCAACCCCTTCCTGGATTAACTACTTCTGGATCAATAAAATCCATTCACATTGTCTTTGTGTTCTCAATGCAGGAGGTTTTACTAGGTGTGTCTTTCATTTTCACCCGGTGCATTCACTTAGCATCTTCAAGGAAAACACATTAAGCCCCCCAACAATTGTAGTCACAAGTATAATCTTTCGACAAAAAAATTTTTTGGGTAAGGTGTGGATGTGGACATCACATCTTGGGTTATTTTTGTTTATTTTACATATAGTTGATTAGCTTTAAACTTAAACTAGTCAATGGTATAAAAAAATCCAACAAACATTGAAGATTTTAAACATATGGGGTATATTTGTGCCAAAATAATACTTTGAAAAAATAGTATATGTATTCCAAAATTAAAGTTGTTGGTGGAATTTTTGGGTGATTTTTTTTGTGGTGAATGATGTTAACATATATTATCTAAATATGAAGCCATTTAGAATATTATAACTTTTGGTTGGAAATCGATATTAAAATTTTGATTTTTTTTTAATTTAATAATAAAGACAAAATAATTTGAGTGCTTTAAGAAAAAACCAAAACCAATTGAAAAATATATATTTTTTATAGATGGAAATGGTTTTACTTTTTTATTTCACTTTTTTTTAATAATGTTTCTTAAAGCTTGAAATGGAAAACCCCATTCTGGAACTAAAATAAATCTAAAATGTACAAATTGCATAATCTAAACTAGGTAAATTTAATCTTATTGATTTTGGACCATTGGATTGAAAACAATGAACTCAAAATAAAAAATGAATAGTCACAAATTTATTGCATCTTTATTGTATGGAGCCACCAAATGTCGCAATCACCCACCTTCGTCACGTTTCTAGTGAAACAAACTTGGCTTCATTTTTTAAATTGTGGAGACTACAAATTACACTTTTCTAGAGCTTTGACACATTGATTATGTGGTTTGGAGCATTTAAGAGAAAAAGTGCAAAGGTGTGAGCATTAGAGCTTCACAATGTGACCATCTATGTTGGAGCTTCCATTAGGGTTATTTTATGCACTAGAGCTTGCTATAATTTTTGAGAAATTTGTAAGCGGCAGAACAACTATGTGCACTAATCTTCCTTCCCTTCACATGCATTATTCATTGGCATATCATTGAAAAATATGTTTATATCATGATCAAGTTGTGCATCAAAGCTTTGGAACATCTAATAGAAGAGTTGAACGCTTTGATGTTAGTTTATATGTTTGCACAACTTTGAATCACAAACTTCATGGAACTTGTTTTGCTTAAGTTTAGCAAATCTTTGCATCTGGGTGCTATGCTAAAATCCTTATTTCCATCAAAATTGGATTTGTAGCATCAATACCATGGAATAAACGAGTGAACGATTCCAAGAAAGAACCAATGACATGGTAGCTTTTGTGTCAGGATTTAGTACTTGTCACAAGCACAATGACAATTGACTGCAACAACTAAACCTTTGTGAAGCATATCAACATTTGACTTGATGCATGCTGCATTTTTGTTCAGCCAAAGGATCAGAATGAAAGGAAAGAAATTCAGTGCACATAGCCATTCCGATATAAGACCATGATGTCCAAATCAAGTTGTTTTTGGAAGGTAATTGGTTACTGTAGAAATGATCTTGCAAGCTTGTGTTTGTTTTTCTACACAATCTTTCTTTAACTATACTACATCACAGATCTAAGTATTTGGAAGCTTGTTGGACTACAAAACGAAAATTCTTTTCATGTAGCAAATCTAAACTAGGTTGTAACAACCTCAAAAACCTCATGTGAATGTTATGTAGTTGAACTTCTAGTTTCCTTCCAACATGCAAATCAACTAGGCTTAACACCTACATTTACAATTGATGTAGGTACATACAACATGTGTTTTTTCTTTATGGTTTATTACAGAATGCAAGTAGTAGTAACAACATAATGAGTAGAATTGGATGTTGTATTCTTTGGATATGGTCCCATCATAGGGCTTGATCTATGCAACTTGAGGCCATTATAATGGGAAATATATATATTATATGTTTTTGCTACAAGTTATAATTTGTGCAAAACTAGTAAAGAAAAAAATTCCAATCAATTTTGTCTAAACAAGATATTTGTTTCATTACTATGTACCTTGAATCTACAATAAAAAAATCAAATTGTGTTTTTGTATGCAATTTTGTTCCATTAGTGGAAGGTCATGAGCTTACAATGGGGAACTTTTTGATATTATATTGAATTACATTTGGCCCCAAATATGTAAAATTCTATCTTGGGAGGATAAAGTGTTATTTTTTTAACAGTACGTCTTACTAGTAAAGCATGGAAGAAATTGGTAGATAGTAGTAAAAAATGGGCCATTGCAAACTGGCCCTTCTTGAGGTTCGATTCCAAGAACAAAGAGTGGAGGAATTACATAAGGAATAAAAGTTGAAAGAGAGTATACTTTCAAGCTACAACAACCCAAATGACATTGACTAGGAACTAAGATCACAAGATTGGTTGATAACATTTGGACATTGAATTGAAAGTAAGTGCCCATGACATGTGACTTGCATATAATTAATTTGGATTTAGTCTAACAAAAGTGGTTTTTAATAATGCAGCTTAGCAAAATGGATGCATTTTATAAATTATTGAGCTAATAATATATAGTTTTTTTCTTTTTTTTGGTTCCTTTATCTTATGTAAGATAATTTTTATGAGAGTAAAAAATGGACCAAATTATCTCTAAATGTCTTTGATTTACTTGATCTAAGCTTCATGGTCATGTGAACTATAATTTAATTGTGTAAGGTTCAGGGTTTAGATGTGCACCTTAAACTAGGTGTACATATTGTGCTGATCGATTTGTGTTTTGACCTTGGACTATGTGCACATGGCAACAAATTGATGTTTTTTGTTCCTTTGTTTTTGGTTGCTACTTGTACAATTACTATATAGTCCTCAAGGAAATCCACAACATGTTTTAGTTGTTGAATTTTGAATTGGAGAATATAACTTATATGTAAATAAAATCTTATGGGCTTATTGACATGGAACTTGTATGAAACTAATTCATGAGTAAAAAATTCTTTAAGTCTTGGAATTATAAATACTCCAAAAAACTATAAAATCTTTCTATGCCACACATTAGTCCTTCATTGGGAGAGCAAAAAGAGACTAAGCTCATGGTAATTTGATGTTTACTTGGAAACCAGGTGGTTCATTCCTTGAAGCACAATAATGCACCACCACCTTTTGTCACCATTTACTCTTGTCATTGTTGGACATGGAACAAACTTTGTGAACATTACTTCATGATATTTCATCAATTTCAATGACAAACAATGCTTTAAAAGGTACTTCAAGTTGAGTCTCTTTTATAATATTGGATGTTTATTGTAACCTATTGCAATTTTAGTTAGAATTAAACCCTTTGGCTCTTAAAGCTACATGGAATTCTTGAAGTTCAATTAATGTCAATTCTATGAAGTATATATGTTTTGCTCTTAGTTCATACCTACACAATGATCTCCATAGTCTATCAAATGATTTTTTATCGTGCTTTAAAATGAACATCATATGGGACATTCATAAATGAAAATTTTCTTTAGTAGGCTTTCCATGATTCTCATGAGTGATAGTGGTTCTACTAACAAACTATGAGGGATTCTTGCACACCCTTCAATTTGAAGATATATAAATACTCACAACCTTCATTCGAGATGAAACTACTATGTAGTTATGTTTTAACAAATAAAAATGTGGTTCAATGGAGTGTAACTAATCATAAGAAGGAATCTATTGTGTTATATCCCTTTAATAAGTATCAAAACATGTTTGAAAAAATCAACACTTACCATGACAAAGTATGAAGAAATAGGGTTGGTGTTGTTGGCATTCACGTTTTGACAATTTGACCCCCCTTTGTTCACTTCATCATAATGTCTCCATAAAAATTTCAAATTTAACATGTATAATGTTATTCAAAAGCTAATATCAAAAGAAACCTTGGAACAAAATTTCATAAGCTTCTATGTCTACAATCTAAAGATATGCCCAAAAACCCAAGAGCTATTTTTGAAAGTATTGGGTAAAAACAACCTTAGAACCCCTTCTACTTCTAACAAGTGCAACTCCCTTATAAAAGTTCAGATGATGCTGAAATTTAGGGAGAATGTTTTTTTTCAAATATTTAGGGAGTATTTTTTTCAACTTTGTATTCTAAAACTAATTGAAGTTTGACACAAATCTAACGGTGGATTTGGAAAAATAAATATTTTAATAAAAATCCAAAGATTTGTCCATTGGTAGTATTCCATAAAACTCTAACTCCTACTTTCTACACTTAATCTTCTTCCATGTTCCTTTTCCTTGCACACATCATTGTGTTCATGAGCTGTTCACATTCACACAAACTCAACTAACTCCTCCCTTTCACACACTCCTCCTACAACACATACAACACTTCAAACACCCTACAAGTAAGAGAGTTTCAAGCTCCAAGGAGCTTCTCACTTGACCGTTTCCTTGAATTGATTTCTTTTAGCCATTGAAAATTTATGGAAATCTTTCATTCTAATCAAAAACCTCTTCTCCCTTCATGAATTAATGGGATTTGATGATGATTCCACCCTCCAATGATGTCTAGGATGAGAATCCTTGTACCCAATGGAATGTTAGAGAGGGTTTCATCCACCAATCAAGTTAGGACAATAATTTTCATGATCAATGAATTTGGAAGATTCACCCTTCCTTTATCTTGGATATCTTGATGGATGCTTTAAGTTTGATCATTGTCAAGCCCATCCGTTTGACCTATCATCCTAATTTTTTTTAAGTAACTAACCCTTATGATAATTACTAGTAATAAAAAATAACATCCTTTGGTTCTTCTTTGACCAAATCGACTCAAAAACATTAATAACCTTCTTCCTAACCTATGTATTATTTATTTTTTTAGTACATACTAATCATTCATTACCATTTACTAATTACTTGTGTAGTACATAATAAATTATATTAGTTACTTATGAATAAATCTTCTGATATAAAAATTCTTATGTATTATCTAGATCCACCATTGAAACTAAGGTTTAATGAATCCATTGAAACTAAGGCATTGAGATTTTTTTTTAATTTCGTTATCGTAACTTACATTGCCGCAACTATGCCTACCTTGAATTCCCAAATAAAAGCATCATATTTTTTTTGAATACGACTCCAAGGTTGTTATTTTGAACTACTATTTTGTTTTCTATTGATGTAGGCAAGGATCTAACCATGGTAAATGATGCCACTACATCTTCATTTCTTCCAATTGTATCGTACAAGATGAAGAGCTTGAAAAAGCATCAATTGACGTGAATTTTTCCCAATGGCCGTGCGAAGAAGAACCAATTGAAAGGGTGGTGCACACTTGAGTGGTTCAATCAATGTGGGATTGTCATGTGTCGCCTAACCCATGCTCTTACCATCTACCTATAATCAATTATTACTTTAAGAACTAGGTTTGAAAGATTTGATGAGTGTTAGTGTGAGGATGACAATGTTTGTTTTTTCTACAAGACTTGGGTCCTTGGTGATGGACATTATTGTTGGTTCAAAGGTCCAATAAGCCCATTGCCAATGGAAAAAAAAGTTGAATCCTTGTTCACAACGTTCGTCAACTGATCAAATTTTTATAGCTATGAAGATATGTTAGGCTTTGGTTTACGTTGTATGAATTTTGTTATCTTATCCTTCAGAGGATTTACTAATAACATATAAAACCTTCTATTAATAAAGTATATCATGTTTATTTATGAAACATCATTGTACTTTCAACCTTTGCTTAATCAACCAATTTTTTTATATTCAATTATATTCATAAGCTTGGTTTTATGGATGTTTCCCTTTTAAATGATCAAATCCAGAACTATGCCTACAACTTATATAATGCTACAAATATTTCTAATGAATAATAATTAGATAATTAATGCACATCTCATTATACTAATAAGGCTATTCAACCTCTAATATTTGAATAATTATCCCCAACTTAATAAATTTGAAATGGCACAAAACGTTTAATTTAATTATAATTTCTTAAATGCCACTATTACCTATTCTCAAAGGTTACTTATTATATAAAGGATCAATTATGAGGCCTAAGGGAGAGGATACTATTGAATTAGGGCTCACATAGACCACATGTGAATGGATTTTAAGGATTCTGAAAGGAATATTATTTTTGGGATGCCTCGTGGTGGTGTGATCACAGGGGTAGTAAAGGTAACAAAATCCACTATTATCATATCTATAATTTCTTTCGATGCAAAGAGTCCATATAATTTTTTTATGGTAATTATAATAAGGTTTGATTACATTGTAGACCTTTGCACTTAAAATGAAAAGTCACTTTTGATTAAATATTTTCTTCCAAGATTTTAATGACTTGTTAGATTTTTTTGACATGAATAGGGTGTTACTAATAACTTATTAAGTTCCCCTAAATTCATTGGCTTATAATAACTTATGAAATTGTTGATGTTGTGTCATCTACTAATGCCTCCTACATCATTGATTGCACTACTTCAAATTAATCAAGATTTTGCAGTTTGTCATGCTCATATGCATGGTCTCATACATGATTGCGAGTTATGGGCATGCCAATCATGCCTTTAGGGTTAATATATGCTTTTAAGGTTAATGTACGTTATCAAGTTATTGTATGTTATTAGGTGTTTTAGGCTTATGGCTTGTTTAGGGTTTCAACTTTGTTGATGGTTGTATAAAAGGCCAAGCTCTTCCCCTCTCTTGTTAGTTTTAATAGAATTCCTTTGTCAGGGAAAGTTTCCTCCATAGTTGTTAACAAATAGGAGATCTACTCAAGTGCAAACATAAACCTTTATTGAAAAGAAACTACAACATGATGTTCACAACACAAAACACAACATTAAGAACTCTCCAAGGTTCTTGTCACATGAAATACACAAACTTGTGTAATGAAGAAAAGAGAGTCAAACCATCAACACCAAGGTATTTAACTAAAAGACCAAACCACAAATAACCAAACTAAAGTAAATAACGAAAGTAATTCAACCTTGTGAAAGTAACCTAGTTACTTTCTTACTCCAGTAACTAATGAAACCTAATTAGTTGAGCTTGAATTCTCAACACTCCCCCTCAAGCTCAAATCCATTTCTAGTACACCAAGCATTTTTCTAAACTTCCTTAGCTTGTCTGTACCTAAAGCCTTTGTGAAAATGTCGGCAACTTAATCTTCAGTACTGACATGAACGAGGTCAATTTCTTTTGCTAGAACTTTTTCTCTAATAAAGTGGTAGTGCACCTCAATGTGCTTTGTCCTAGCATGATAGATTGGGTTGTTAGCAAGTAGTATGCTACTAATGTTATCACAATAGATGACAATAGGAGCATCCACTAATTGTCCCAAATCTGAAAGTAATTTTTTGTAACCAAATTACTTCACATGCAATAATTGTTGCACCTCTGTATTCTGCTTCCGTGTTTGATAATGCAACTGTTGGTTGTTTCTTACTGCTCCAACTAACAGCACCACTTCCAAAAGAAAACATGAAATCGTTAGTTGATCTTCTATCTGAAACATTGCTAGCCCAATTAGCATCCGTGTATCCATGTACTTGTAACTGGCTCTTGGTTTCATAAAAAATTCCACACTGCAAGGTATGTTTTACGTACCTCAATATGCGCCTCACTGCATCCAAATGTGGCTTTCGTGGTGTTTGCATGAATTGACTCACCATTCCAACTGCATAACTCAAATTTGGCCTTGTGATGGTCATGTAAATCAAACTATGCACTATGCGTCTGTACATAGTGGTATCCTCCACAAGGTCTCCTTCATCTGCACTTAACTTCACATTTTGCTCCAATGGAATTGAAATGGGTTTACAACCCGTCATCCCATATTTGGACAATTTGTTCAAGGCATATTGCCTTTGTAGTAACCATATCCCTTTAGGCGACTGGATTACCTCAATGCCAAGGAAATAACGCAACTCTCCCAAATCCTTCATCTCAAACTTTTGCTTCAAAAGCTTCTTCAAATCAGAAATGTCGACATCACTATCTCCTGTGATAATCAAATCATCAACATAAATGACTATGACTACAATCCCATGATTTGTATTTTTCACATATAGTGAAAAATCTGCATTGGATGTTTGAAATCCACTTGTGACAAGATACTCACCTATCTTATCTGACCAAGCTCTAAATGTTTGCTTCAAGCCGTACAAAGTTTTCTTCGACCTATAAACCAAATTAGGATGTGTTTGGTCCACTTAACCTAGTGGTTGCTCCATGTACACTTCTTCCTATAAATCTCCATGAAGAAAAACATTCTTTACATACATTTGATGTAAAAACCATCCTTTTGTTGCTACCATAACAATCACTGCTCTTACAGTTTTTCATTTTGGCAAATGGACTATAGGTCTCCTCATAGTCTATGCCATACGTTTGGGCATAACCTTTAGCAACCAATCTTGCTTTATATCTGTTTTTTAAATCCATCTGCATTGTGTTTGACTTTGTACACCCATTTGCACCCAATTACTTTCTTATCCTCTAGTAAAGCTACTAATTCCCAAATAGCATTCGCATCCAAAGTCGCCATTTCTTCATCCATGGCATTGTCCCACTTAGAGTTTCCAACCACTTGTTTAGAACAAGTGGGTTCAACCTCTTGTATAATTCTCGCCATGTATGTGTAATGATGAACTACAAAGCCATCATATGTGAGTCTTTGTATAGGGTACTTGACTCGTGTGGATCTTCGTACTCCACTGTTGTTATCAAGTGTTTTCAAAGCTTTCTTGACCATCCGAACTCCAGGAGTAGTAATTGAAGTGATTTTTTATTCTTCACCTTCATTCTTCTTTGACTCACTTGATTCACCATCTACATGAGAATTTCTAGATGATGTTTGAAAACTACTATGTACAATGTTTAATGATCTTAATCTTCCTTTCCATGGAGTGCTACTAAACCCACTAATTGAGGGCTCTTGTGGTCCACTAATTAATTGTGATTCTTGTTCTAGATTTGATGAAACACCACCATTTTTAGCCTCTCCATCTTCTGCTATCTTCAATGGTGAATACCAGCTAACCATCTCATCAAACACAACATCTCTACTCACTTGCAACTTCCGATTGGAAGGATTGAAACATTTATATCCCTTTTGTTCTTAGAAATTTCCAATGAAGATACACTTCTCAGCTTTTCGGTCTAGTTTTGATCTTTTCTCATCGAGAACATGCACGTATGCAATGCAACCAAACACTTTGAAGTGTGAAACATCGGGTTTCTTGCCTGTGAATTTTTCTTCAGGTGTCATGCCGTGAACTGCCGCTGTGGGTGTTTGATTCATGATGTATGACGCGCTCCCAAGTCACGGGGTGAAACCCACTTGAGGGGTTTCACAAAATCAAGTTGCGGAAAGTTAAGACTTGGTAGCACGCTTCCGGCTTCAAACTCTAGAAAGGGGTAGAGGGTCGAGTTGGGAGCCCCGGGATTAGACTGCTTAGCTCGTGTGAATCTGCATCCAAAAACCAACCAAATCGGGTTAGTTTAGCATTCGGGACACCCTTGGGTGTTGGGACTTGCCACGGGCACTTGGACACACAAGACTCACCACGGCCTGGACTCGGGGGAAGCCACCACCTTCCCCCATATAATATTCTCTGCGGCTGGTCGCCGAGGCTACATCCAAATGGCACATTTTGTTGGGACTCCCGAAATGGAGTCCCGGAACTGTCCCGGCTGCACTCCCGGAACTTTGAACGGCCATAACTCCTCGCCCCAAGCTCGGATCAGGACGAGTCTTGAATCAAAGTTGTAGCTCTCGTCAAGAGCTTTCCAACGCCATGTTGCACTCTACAAGGAGACGTCAGGAAAAGGTCGATTCCCGACTTTTAGTGGTCGGGAGTCAAATTGCTAGTTTGACTCCCGACCTTTCTTTTGCCCATAACTTGGGCTACAAATGTCCGAATGGCCAATGCGAGGCCATTTTCGATATCTACGTTTCAAGACCTTTTCAATGACACCAAGAACGCTTCAATGCGAGGTGTTTTGAGCCTTGCTGTCGAGCCCTAAACATTCGGGAGTCCCAGAGGACTCCAAACCTCCAACTTTTCCAAATGTTGGGCTTCACCCCCACACTTGGCCAAAGTGGGGTTGCGACAATTAATGAAATTGAAGTATTTTTTATCAATACCATTCATTATCCCAAAAAATTGTAAACTCATTTGTAGTGAATATAATTTACAATGAGAGAAGGATACAAAGACCAATCTAGTCACCTTGGTGTGACTAATAATGCCAGTTTGGAACCCCATAACCCTTTCTCTTTCTTCTAGGCTTGGTTCATCCCATGTGGTTGAAGCATGACGATACACCAGGCCTGGTCCATTTCCCTAAAAGGCGTGTGCTCCTGGGTGTTGCAACCCTAGCTTTGGGCCCGAGACCAAAGACAAAGGGGTTGTAAGGTTGCGGGCCAAGAAGAAGCCCGGGAGCTAATGTAAGAGGAAGCCCGAGAACTAAGGCAAGAGCAAGCCCGAGAGTCACATCACACTCCCGGGAGTGTAAGAAAGTGTGAGGGAGTGTGAGGGAGTGAACACTCACACTCCCAAGGCAATTCCCACTTTGGGAGATGGAGTCCTGGTGGACTCCCGAAACTTTAGAGAGCAATTGCAGGGGTCAAACCTCAATGTCTTGTGGCGTTCTTTATATCATTAGAAAGCTCTTGAAGTGTAAATATCTAGAATGGGCTCACATTGTTCATTTGAATATATGAAACACAAGTTATGGCCAAAAGAAGGGTCGGGAGTCGAATTCCCGGGAGTCTGCCAGTTTTGACTCCCGACCACTAAAAGTCAGGAATCGACCTGAAATACTTAGCTGCAGAGAACATGCGACATACCATTGGAAAGTTCTCGACGAGATCTACAACTTTGCTTCAGACCGCATCGCGATCCGAGGTCTACTCGCAAAGTTATGGGGCTCCAAAATTTTGGGAGTCCCATTTGGTGCGATTTCGGGACTCCCACTCGGGAGTCCCGGGAAAAATAGCCATTTGGATGTAGCCTCCATGGAGAGCTACAGAGTATACTATAAGGGGGAAGGTGGTGGCTTCCCCCAAGTCCGGGCCGTGGGGAGTCTTGTGTGTCCGTGTTGCCCGTGGCTCGTCTTAGCACCAAGGGTGCTCCAACTTTGCACTAACCACTTTGTGTGGGTTGTGTGCAGGCCCGTGTGAGTGACTAAAGCTTGTCAACTCTTCCTAGTCTATCCCGAGACTTCTAGCACACCCCTCTCACCCCCCTCTAGTGCTAGAAGTCGGAAACGTGCTCCAAGTTCCAATTCCTTCCGCATTGCCACATACTTGGACCCTAAAGTGGGTCCACTAGGAACTTGGGAGCGCGTCACTGGGAAGGAAATAAAGGTGGGCCAACCACCTCCTGGTTTTCCTATTGTATTCGCAAAAAACCAAGGAGGTTTTTTTTTACCTTGTAACTGGTTAGTAGGAGCTTTGATCATCCAATATATGAGAAACCTACAGGTTGGGGTCTTTGATGGTGTATCTTAGAGCCAATTACAGAACTAATAATGGTGCAAGGTTGGTCCACCAGTTGCGCATGTAGTGCACATAGGAATTACGTTGTGTTGCATCGAATAGAAATGGTTATTTAAGGTAATGTTTGACTAGCGTGTAGTGTTCTTGGACTTTCTCTCTTTGGTTAAGCTGAGAAAGGGTGTTATCAATTACATAACCAAGTGTAGGAGAAATGGATTGAGCCTAAGTGATCAATTGTACCATGTCCGTGAAGAGACCAGATCTTGTGTCATTCAAGCCTTTTCCAAATCCAGTTACTGAAAATCCTTAACACTCCCAACTCGAAATGATGAGGTCCACGGGGCCAAGTACTTCCATATGCTTCTTCTGAATTAGTTGTATGTTAAAGAGAAAAAAAGTGAAATTGGCCTTCCGTGCGGTGGTTGCAAATTGTTGTGGAAATCTGGCTATGAGCTCCATCATTTTTTATGTCGCCACTTGCTTTGCAATAGGATCAATGGCTACATAGAAATACTTTCAAACCACCATCCCTGATTGTAGTAGGGCTTTAAGACCTGTACCAATACCACCAAAGAGCTCTAGTAAAGTATTCCCCTCCTTAGGCGGTGTCCATGTGATTAGTTAACGAAATATTGGTTTAATCGATTCACCATGGCTTTCCATGTTCTCAAAATTAGACAAAGTTTTGACCAAGGGCTCGTGGGTTACTTTGAACTTTTGTAAAACCTCTCGTCCATGTTGAATGTTAGTAGGACCACCCTCAAGGTTTCAATAGTTTAGGCGTAAGTTGTCTCCTCTTCATCTCTTTTTATCCACTCGTGGCTAACTTGTTAAATGTAGGAAATAATGTGTGCTTCCTTAACCATACAATGGTGAGCCACAGGACTATGGTTCCCATGTAAATCAAGGGGTATGTATCCCAGGTGGTGACCATTAGTCTCCCAATCTATTCGGTAGTTTGCATGCTTAAACTAGTTGTCAATTGTGAAATTTGGTGGAAACATGGCCTCTTGCCTAATGAACACATCGTAACTGGTGGCATTGGTGACTAAACATTTAACATAAAGGCAAAGCTCTTGATCTGTACTTTCATTAAAATTAAGTGCAATCAAATCCAAGTTTTTCCCAAGTACCTCCTCTACATTCCCACTAGAGATGTGAATTTGCCACATAGATTTCCATAATTTGGAGTCGAACATGCCCATCTTCTTGGCAAATTGAACTCCAAGAATCACTGGTCGGGCACCTATATCAAGAAGTACCATTCTGGGTGTATGTCCTTCCACCTGGATTGCTGACTTAATATTATTGATAATGGCAACTCCGGTGGCGATAGAAGTTTTCTCACTAGGCACCACCTTCAAAAATGAGTGGGAGACTTTGTGGAAAAAATAGTTATCCACAAGGCCTTTGCTAAATAACAAATCCACAAGTGAGGTGTTCTTAGTTCCCTTTTGATATGTGAATGTAGAATAAAAAATAAGAGAGCCCATTAGTTTAGCCATGCTAGAACTAGTGACCAAATTATAAACGCCATCTACAACATGTGAGCCAATCGAGTGTTTCTCCAAGGTGTTGGATGGGACCCCTGTAGCATGTGGATTAGGGATTGGTAGAGGACTTGATGTAGTGTTCATGGTATCTTTTAGTATTGCAATTATGTCCCTGGTGTTTAGTTTCAAATCTTGAAAATTAAATAACGGTGTACTCACAAGCTTTTGCGCCACTTCACGCATTTAAAGTTGACACTCCATAAGTTAATTAGTGGAAAATTGTGTGTTTTCCTAATGTACATGTATTCCTAGGACATAAGAATTGATGCCCTAACAACTTGTGGTGTTGTAATTACCTCCCCCCTCACTAACAAGGTGTGTTTTTCTTCTGTGTTGAGAAGATGAAAAGATTGTGGCATGATTGCTCGAACTCCTCTAGCCTTAGTAATAGGGCTTAGATTAGATACGAGTCCATCAGTCTGAATTACCAGCCTAGTGGCAAAAACTTTAGGTGCCACATTACCCTCTTGTGCCGTGAAATAGGAAGGGCAAAAAGAAGTGGCAAATTCTAGTGTGAGCCTAAAATTGTTTGCACTAGAAAAAACATACTCCCCAACCATGGCATCATGTGAGAGGCCATAAAACAACCTAGGAGGTCCTTTTCGTGATCCCAAACCCTATATTGTTGGGCATGATTAGCTGGTTGGGAAGACTTGCCTTTTAAATTAGCAAGTTAGGCCTCAATGATTCGAGTTTATTTTGTAGAGTTTGAACTTGAGCAGCATGGGCTTGAAGCACCTCGCTTTTGTTAGCATTGTGCTCTTTCTTCTTAACATTCTTACTAGAATTACCTTTGGTGGGGAAAGCCTGAGTGGAAGCTTGAGGTGCCTTGGCAAAACAATAATCCTTTGGTTGAGGGGCAGTGGAAGATGTTGGCAAATTTTGGCATGGTAATTGAAGTTGCTTTTGTTACGGGAACTTAGCAAAACAAATAGCTTCCTGATGTCCCTTTTTCCCACAATAATCACAAAAGATTTCCTCTAAAGGAATATTGCATTCACTAGCTTTATGGGCAAGATTGCCACAATAGTTGCAAGAAGGTAGGATGGGTGAAGGTAAGTGCACCATTTTAGCCCTTGAAGAAGAATGTGATGATATGGTTAGCGTAGCTGGTGGAGGCTGAGGCCTTGAACATGATGGAGGCCTCATAGTACTAACCTCATAGTGTGCATGAACCAGTTCCAACTTTTCAAAAATGTTGTACACATCCAACAAAGTGTACAAGTTTCCAAATTCAGCAAAAACCCGTTATAAAACTTGCGGATGGAGTGTTGGAGTACCTTCCAATGAATGAAGATATCGATGGGCAACTTTCAAGTCTATGATGCTTTGATTATCCTCTTTAAGCTTGAAAAACCTCTTGAAAAACATCTTGAAGGTTTCATCCTTATGCCGAATGAAAGTGGGGAGTTGCAAAAAAATTTTAGAACTCTTGACCAAAAATTCTAGCTCAAGAAATTGAAAGAACTCCCCCAGTGGATCAGTAAAAGCTAGTGCATCGATGGTGGGAGGAATGTTTGCGGCAGTAACAATGAATTGTTGAAGAGAAAAGTTTACTCAAGTAGGTACTAGATCTAGATTATTGGGCATAATCCCATGATGTGCAGTGGCAGCTTGTAGTGCAACTTGAAAGGTGATGGTGATGGCGATGTCTGTGACATAAACTAGATTAGGGATCTAGGTGACGCCCAAAATCCTCGGAGAATGTTGCTCGTAGACATCCAGTGTTTCATAATGCACATAACGAGCTAGTTATTTGAATGCGAACGCTTCGAAATAATTAGCGCCATACTTGAGCTCCAATTCACAAACCACAATTGAGAAAGTTGCCTTGAACTCCTTCAACAAAATGGTATTTGGCCTTCCGTTGAATTTTTCAATTCTTCCAAAGGAATTATTGACCTCCATGGTATATATGGGTGTAAAGGTCAAAGCTTGCAGCGGAATATATGGTGATGGTGTGAAAGCAAGTGTGGCAGTAAGTGTACCCCACTGATTAACCCTTCAAATGGACTTTGATGTACTATTGATGAAATGTAACTTGAACTTAAATTCCTAGTAGGAGTTGTACTAATTGACAGTAATGTTATAGACATTTGATGGTATTGTCGTGAAGATCGTGAATTCAAAGAAATCGGCTCAAATGATTATGTGTTGCTTCATAGCTACTACCTTCGTTCTGGGTAAACGGTAGTGCTCTCATCATCCGAGGACATGGTGTTGTCCCATGCCCTAAAATTTTGTAGCAATACAAAACACTAACTATAAAGTTTTAACACAATTTATAGTTTGAAGAATAAGGTGCGTTAACGAAAATGAACAATAACGGATGGACGTTGGTGGATGGACAGAAGGGGCTAGACGAACGAAAGTCAAATGAATGATCGTCCATTGGACGGATGTTGAACAAATAGATGTTGAACAGACATATGTCAAATGGACATATGTTGAACATAGCGTTGCAAATTGCCCAAAAACTCTACAACGATGGCATGCAGAATTTTTTTTTTTGTTTTTACTTAACATTACAATTGGTTGTTGCAATTTCAAGAGTCTTCAAAGTTTCCTCCACCGCCTCCTATGTTTTTATGAAAGAAAAAAAAAAAGGAAAAAAAAAAAACTTCATTTACTCCAGGATACATCCCTCCCCCATTTGGTTTTGCTTTTCCCAGCTCCTTCGATCTTGACTTTGTTGGTTAGCATAGGTGTAATAGCACAAACTCCCTTCAACAGTAGTAACATTAACAACAACAACAACACCAACAACAAA
>Ga0209611_10000122_pt1 | contig 90129 bp, 64 predicted proteins | sample S1TSphgellanicum_3_FD_187693 | JGI IMG/M metagenome (GOLD analysis project Ga0209611, IMG submission 187693) | Host-associated microbial communities from peat moss isolated from Minnesota, USA - S1T2_Fc - Sphagnum magellanicum MG (SPAdes) (version 2) | ecosystem: Host-associated > Plants > Peat... | reverse complement strand
CCTATTGTTATTATTATTATAGTGTAACTAGTGCCATTGGCCCCCGAGTGTGAAAAAGCGTGTTCAAATTCCCCTTTAACTTTTAATTTTGAATTAAATTAATTTTTAGTGGAAGAGTTGTTCATATTCAATAACTTTTCCACCATAAGCCCAATTTAAGCAAATCAAATTTTAATTGGGTGAAATCATCCTAAAGTTAGAAGGAACAAAACCTAATTGAAGTTTATAGAATTGAAGCAAATCAAACTTTAAATAAATAAAAGTGTACCTTAATTGGATATATGAAAGCCAAATTGAAAATTTCATAATGTAATTGGGTGAAATCAAACCAAAGTTGAAAGGAATAGAGCCTGATTGAAGTTTTTAAAATGTAATTGGGTGAAATCAAACCTTATGTGTGTGAAATCATACTTTAATTGGATATATCAGAACCAAATTCAAGTTTACATACCCTACTTGGTTGAAATTAAACTTTAATTAGACATATCAAAAACTAGATGGGTGAATTTGACCTTAATTAAATCATTGTTGATTAATTTCAATTGAACATATTGGAGCCTAATTAGTTAATTTAGAACTTAAATATGAAAAAATATAGCTCAAGGTGGCACCAATTCCTAAATGGGTGATTATGACCTTCATTAAGTGAAATCAATATTTAATAGGACAAGTGAAAGTCTAATGGTTAATTCTGATTTTAATTAAATCAAGGCAAGCCTTAGGACTTTTAAAATAAGTGAAATTCGATCATTTAGAGCCTATTTTGGTGAAGGCAAAACTTAATATGATAAACCAAAGTCTAGTTGATATTGATATAAAACTTAATTATAAGATAAATCAAAACCAAGTTGAAACAAATGTAAAACTTAGTTAGGATAGAACAAAGCCCAAACAAGTAGTTTAAAGTTTACTTTAGTGAAGACAAAACAAAGCTTAATTGGGTGATCAATACCCTGGTTGGGTAAAAATTTAGAGCATAAACCATTGATTTTAACATATTTGGGTCAAGATAAATCTATATAAGAATGGGAAAAAAACCTAAAACCATGGTTCAAGAAACCAAACCTTAAGCCATTGATTTCAAGCCCAATTGGGCGATGAAATTTTTTATTGAATGAAGAGGCTAATTGGGTGACTCAAAGCTTAAAAAATAATACAAAATAATGCAAAACTTAAATGTTGTAATGCCTTGGCAGTTTTGGTATAAATTAATTTAATTTTTAACTTACTAAATTTTTTATAGATTTATTTTTTAATTTGTCAAATTTTCAAAAAAAAATTTAGGGTCAAGAGGTTGCTCTTGGTTGTCTTAAAGGGAAAATATTATATTAAGGTCCACTTGACCCCTAAAACACTTCAAGTTATTTAAAATAAATGTACCTTACAATAAGTTTATTGTTTACCATCGAAAATTTCAAAATTAAAAACCCAAGCATCGAACCAAGAAACCTTAATTAAATTAATTATTTGACATTTGTGTGTTGAATCCACCCAAGTACTATGGTAGCATAAGATAAAGTTAAAATTAATGCACACAAAGTAATTGATGATTCAGAAGTGCAATTTAGGAAAACTAGAAGTTATTTTGACATTAGAACATAAGCTTTGGGAAAACCACATGACCTAATGATAGCAAAGCTTGGGAGAACCAACCCTATTAACAACAAAACATAAAGAAATCAAGTCACAAGATATTGGGTGTCCACCAACAAATTTGCAAATCAATCGGGTTGGGAAAACTTAATAGGAAATGACATTAAAACCTAGCTCACATAATCAAAGCTAAATTGGGTGATATTTGGTGTCCACCAACAAATTTGCAAATCAATTGGGTTGGGAAAACTTAATAGGAAAGGACATTAAAACCTAGCCCACATAATCAAATCTAAATTGGGTGAAAATGGAGGCTAAATGAATGATTTAGAACTTAAATATGACAAAGTAAAACCTAAATAATAGAAGAAAAAACTCAAATTGATGAGCATAGTGGCATTGGGTGATTTAAAATTTTAACTTTAAAAAACCAAAAGTTATTAACATTAGGACATAAGCTGAAGAAAACCGAAATTACAAATGGCAAAGTCTGGAAGAACTAGAACATATTGATAGTAAAGCTTAGGAGAACTAGAATGTATTGACCCTTGAACCTAATGAAACCAAAACACAAGCCTAAAATGTAATTCCACCAAAATTTGCAACATAATTGTGAGAAACAAACCTGAATTGAATCAAACCATGGATGTTTTGAGGGAAAAACAAAATTGTGTTTTAATCTATGTCAAGTGTTGCATGACAAATATGAGTAGCATTTTCATTCTACTCAGGGGTTTGTAGGCACGATTTTGGAACCTCAAATGATTTTGGATTTGAATCACAATGAAAACAAATCTTCATTGCCACCAAACATTCATTCAAGCAATGAAATTCAAATTCAAAGTGGGTTTGAAGGGACTGTCTTTTAATCCCATGTTTTTTAATGACATTGGTATAACATCTATGGTTAATTTAACCATTTCAAGGCATTCCATGAAACATTGTTACCCACAACCCTAACCATGATTTGTTCATTCAACGAATATGCCATAAAATTGAGGTGGTCCTTGGAAGTCGTGGAAGGATGTGGTTTATCACTAAAGCATCCAAGAGAGGAGGCAATAAACAAACTTCAAATTGGATTACCAATTTAGGATTAAGGCACAAGGAAACTTGGGTGGGTTGGCTTACAACTTCTCCACTAGGAATTGGATAAAGATGGTCGAAGGAGTAGGCCAACAATGTGGTTGCCAATGATTGATTAAATTGCGCCACCTTAACACAACATGTGTCAATTGACCACACCGACAACAAAAATCATTGCCACAAGGTAAGCTATTCATATCAATATTCAAAAATATCTCTTCCTCACTTGAATTCTTTATTAAACCCATGCTAGTTTGAAAATTGGAAATTACAAGGTTTTAGGTTTCCTAACCTTAAACCTCACTTGAGATTTTTCAAGAATCCTCTTGAAGTTGAAAATTGGAACATTGATGATTTGAGACCAACTGGTAGTTTAGGGGTTGTGATGCTCCAGTTGATGACACCAATTGTTATTGAACTCCTCTATTAGTGGCAATGAAACCGATGGTTGTTTTACATTGTTGTAACAATTGGTGGTTGGAGCTCAATGGTTCATGAATATGGTTGGTTGAACTAAGTCTTCTAAGGTGGAAGTCTCGTGTTTTTTGCAATACCATTATTGCTTTGTTTTTTACTTGAAATGTGTTTTGTTTTAAGCAATCTCTTAAGTTCTTTTTTATTGTTGAGAAGTTGAAGTGTTTTTATCCTCAAGTGAAAAGGAAGTTAGTCTTGTAAGATAAAACTTGGTTTATATAACCAATTCTCAAAACTTGGTGGTTATTTGTTATTATCAATTTGGTAATCTATCATTATCAAAAAAATTAATGTGATTATTTATCATAGACTTTGCAAAAATGTATTTTAATATTTTATTTATTTTAATCTTCTTTAAACCTTTAATAGATTATCGAGCGGGTTTAACATTTTGTACCAAAATGGATGAAAATTGATTGACATCTTCATTCACATTGAAAACATTTGATAATTTTATAATGCAATTTGAAAATGTTTGTAAATATTATATTATATGCCAAAATGCATTTAAATAAATTGTTAATTATCATATTATTTAACACCCCATGGCCAATTCCAACCAAGTATAATGGCAACCAAACAAAGAAATAAAATTTATATATCAACAAGACCAGTCTTGAGACCCATTTAGTCTAGGGAACTTTAAATGGAATTTTCATTACTAAAAAACACCATGAATGGGAAATTAACAAGTTGTCATCACACTAATCCCATAATGGCTCTGCGCCTTATGGTAAATTCAAAGATAAACTAACAATAATTAAAATAAAAAAAGTTTCACAAAGTCCCAAAATATGAACTCACAATTCCTCAAAGTGTGGGACTCTTAAAAATTGGTTACTAAAGCTATAATTTACTAAAAATATTAGTTGCAACATAGGGTAAAAATGATTGTAGATACAATAATTAAATAATAAATCTTACGATCCCTATGCTTGAGAATTTTTTGATCACACTCATGTATGGCTTAACTAACAATGTTAGATTTGGCAAAAATAAAAGTCAATTAACTTGACCTCACATCGAACAAAACACTAATTATTGAGAGGGAAATGTCAAATAATATAATGATTCATCCATGCAAAGGATATGTTTTAAAAGACTAATAGTTGGCAAATAATTATTGACTTATTGTTTATGAATTATAAAATCTATTTGATTTAAATGAAGGGGTTGAATGACTCATTCACTCTCCGTTCTTGTATATAAAAGGTTGGGGTGGAGCTTTGGATTCATTTTTCATACTTTCATCTTGTTAGTCAATCATTAACCGTTATAATAAAAATGTTGTGTGTAAATGAACTTATGATACAATAGACTCGCGTGTTGTTTTGATTGTTAAGCATCTTTAAGAAAGACTTATGTGTATTTGATGAATGATCCCCATAAGATCTTTAGACATGTGGCATGATAAGCTTTCCATTGGGTGTACCCAAAAAAACCAAGCTTGAAATGTATGCGTGATCCTTGTTCAAATTATATCTAAGTTTCACTTCTTGTATTGTGTGTATGGTGTGTTGCATAGAATTTTAGTTCATTCAATCTTCCTTTGTGTATAAGAAACTTATTTAAAAATAACCTTCATAAGGGTTTAGGGTTTAGGGTTTAGGCACATCCTACACACAAACAACTTTGCACTATAGCACCAATCTACATTTATGCTTCTTGAATTCATCAAAAGAAACACTTGTTTTACATAATTGTCTTGCTCATTATCAACCCTAAAGTAGTTGATCACCACACTGGCTACCTGATGAATTCAGTCCTACCATCTAAACTATTCTCATAAGCGTGAAAAGATCATAACAGTGCTGGATCAGGACTCTCTCCGGATCCTCTCTGGTGGCTATCTTGGTTTCACTTAGTATTAGTCTCGACTCATGAAACACCCCTTCCCACAAATCTCCAACAAACCCACTCAGGCAGTTTGATAGGTATGAAACAAATGTCGGCATCCCCACAGAATTCACAACTCTCTCTTCTCAGGAAACACATACACTGAATCACCCTGGAGTTCCCAAATTAATGGGTCTCAATCCTCCTGAAAACATCTTCCCACTGCTGCCCAAAACCATGAGACTGATGCTCTCTTCAAACCAGCCAAAATTATCCCCTATAGAACTTCATCACATCCAACACTCCTATGGAATTTATTCATGCCTCCCAGCTTATACAATTCCTAGTATCTTACTCCAATACGCAGCGGAATCAGTCCTGGAGCAAGAACTTGGATATTGAATACCAGTGGACATTCTTCCCGACTAGTCACATTGAGCTGCTGCCTAAAACTTTCTACATAATCTATCATCACACCAAAGCAAACGTCTCTTAAAAACTCCCCAAAGAAAAACAGAAGATAGTAAGATGTTTAGCATTTCAAAAAGGCTTATCTTTTGATACTCTTCGGCAGCTACTCCTCCTCAAAATCAGCTGTCGAAGGATCCCCGCCGAACCCACCATAGCCAAGAAACATCAAGAGTTTGCAACAAACAACTTCGTCACCTTGCCATCAAGAAGTGCAGCACAAACCAAACATATCTAAGTGAGACATTCTCCATTAGGTATTCATCCAAGCTGGTTTTCATCTTCCTCATTTTCATCTCACAATAGGACTACATGACACATTCTCCATTAGGTATTCATCCAAGCTGGTTTTCATCTTCCTCATTTTCATCTCACAATAGGACTACATGAGACATTCTCCATTAGGTATTCATCCAAGCTGGTTTTCATCTTCCTCATTTTTCATCTCACAATAGGACTACATGACACATTCTCCATTAGGTATTCATCCAAGCTGGTTTTCATCTTCCTCATTTTTCATCTCACAATAGGGACTACATGCTTTCATATAATCTTTTGTAGGGAAAGCCAATAAATTATGAAATGCCAATTTCAACATTTTGAAAACCACATTCCAAGCACTTTACCTAGTGTTGGGTGGGTATATCAATTTTAATATATTCCCTAAAGAAGGGTGAATACATATTTTTTCAAAAAAATAAAAATAAAAATCAATTGGGTAAAGGTAAATAGGCTTGAAAAAAAATTCTAAACCAAGTAGGACTAAGGTTATAAAAGCTTTGCAAATTATCGTTCCGAATAAAGGTATATGTATTAAAACATGATGAACATTTGCCTTGCTTTGTAAGGTAAAAAGTAGGGGGTTAATATTTCATCATTTATCGTATACATGGGTAAAATGTAAAGGCAAAAAAAAAAAATTTACACAATTATGGCACATTTCAAAGTGAAGAAAGACAAATGTTGCTTGTGCAACTTGGCATTCCAAACATGAACACATGAAATTTAAAATATAACAAAAATACAATAAAACCAATAATATCCTTTTAAATAAAAAAAGAAAAAAAACTAAAATTTAAGAGGTTTGAAAGGTGCTTAGTAAGCATTTTCTCCAAGGTAATTAATGAAAAAAGAAAATATATTTTATAGTCAGTAAATCATAATTCAAACAAATTCATCAAAACCACATGCATTGCAAAAGATGGAAATGATATATGCTATATAATGAGTTTGGCATACACCCGCTATTTACCCTACCCTCTTTCGAACAATCTCCTTCCCTCTGGTAAGGGTAGATCTTAATTGATTGGGTAAAATAATGACAGGGTAAGTCTGAAATATTTACCAACTGGGTGGGGGTAATTACAAGGGTAATCAAAACTTTTACCAATTGCGTAAAGTACATATGTGTTATGTTATAAACCCACGGGTATGTTAGGGTAATAGATTTACCCACCCATCACCAATTCTATCTTCCTTTGTTTAGCTAAAGCATGGATTCATTGGGGGTACTTTTAAGGCAGCATTTCCAGGCAATTACCACTGTGTTTATATGCCATCCACATTACCATCCACAAGCTGGATGAGAAAGGGCTGACATCACTTGGATGGATGAATTGGCAACTTATGAGAGGATTAAAAATCTGGCTTTGAATCCTTTGTCTTCATTTTTATTATTTTCCCCCCCCCTCAAATAAGTTCCACAAGATCTCAATACTTTTTTTTTGGGGGGAATTTCAAGAGAAAAAAAAAAGGATAAAATTAAATTGGGAACATCCACCCAATTGGGGTGGGTACCTCATAAAACTTGCAAAGAATTTGGTAGAATTTTTGTAGAGTATGTTTTGGAGAGTGCCCTTAGTAATAATAATGGCCTTGGATACAGCAAGACAGTATAAAAAGGTCTGCAATTTCCAGCTAAAAGGATTCATCACTGGCTCCCTCAAAGCTTTTTAACCAATTCCAATGAATGAAGTTTCATGCCAAAGTCTGTTGTACCCAAAACTCTGAGTCATCCAGCAATTGAGCCTTTTTGCCAATTCCAATGAGACTTGCAATAATTCTGCAAACAAAGTCTTCACCCAAACTCCCAAAGTAAGTTACTATCCACCCTCTCAAGACTTCATGAGCTTCCAATTACAAGTTTTGCACAAAAGCTTTTAACAACACAAAAAAAACACTCAGATGTCTGGAATGGTTGTGTGAAAGAGGAGAAAGAAGTGATAACATGTAGTTAAGTTAGTTGTAAAAGGTGATAAGTATTAGTTGCTAAGTGAATTTCCATTGCAAATTCACTGGTCTATGTGAGTTTAGGGTTTTAGGTTCTACTTCTTTTGCATAGAGATTTCAGACACATTAAAGTTTAGAGAGAGTAAAAGAGCCACAAAGTACCAGTTCCTTCCCTCCCTATCTAACCTTGACTGGTCTGGATAGCTGCAAGATGCATGCTATGTATCACACACACTTCTTGTCTTCTTCACTTTTTTTCAGTGAATCCTTTTAGGTAGTGCTAAGCATTGATTGATTTTTTTTTCCCCTTCAATTTTTTGTTAATTTTCTGGAAAAATGGGAATTTTTTGGAATTTTTTTCTAGCATAAATTGTTTTACTAATTTTTCTAACTTTTTTTGAAATAAACCTAAGAACCAATTCTACTATATATATAACCATGGTTCTCAAAAACCTAAGAACCAATTCTACTATATATATAACCATGGTTCTCAAAAACCTAAGAACCAATTCTACTATATATATAACCATGGTTCTCAAAAACCTAAGAACCAATTCTGCTATATGTAACCATGGTTCTCAAAAACCTAAGAACCAATTCTGCTATATATAACCATGGTTCTCAAAAACCTAAGCACCAATTCTGATATATAGCTGTGTTTTTCAAATTTGACTCGACCTAAGAACGAGGCAAATAACTGCCGGTTCTTTTCCGGTTATTTCATGCAAACCATCAATTGTTGATGGGTTTTGGGAAGAAAAAAAAAAAGTTCATTAAAAAAAAAAAAAAAAAATTCATTAAAAAAAAAAAAAAAAAAACCAAAACTAGAAGTTCTTTTATTCCTTTAGGGGTTTCCTCTATAAGACTCTTGGATTTCCAAAAAAACCCAAACCAAAGGTTATTTCAAAAGAGTGATAACCGGCCATCACTGGTTGATGCCCTCTCTCTTGCTGACTGGCAGATGATTGTGGGCACTTTACCTTAACTATTCTTCGTTATACTTTGGACTTGAGTGGGAGCTTGCTGCTGGGTGGGTAACAATGATGATGGATGGATGCAATTGTTCCAAAGGTGAAGACGTCCCTCCACCGCACAAACAAGACAAGCAAACAAACAAACAAACAAACAATCCTTTGGTTTACTTCTTCCTTGTGGTTGATTGTGAGCATTTCTTCTTTCATCAACTCACCAATCACCACTCTGTGAACAGTTCCCACCAGTTTCAATAAATCAGAAATTCTTGGGCATCTTTGCCATTTACCCCATAGATCCGAGGTTGTTGATGATGGTGGTGGTGAGAGACATTGTTGTTGTTGTTGTTGTTATTGTGCGCACTTGGTTTGGTTTGGTTTGGTTTGGTTGGTTCTTTATTTGGTTCTTTAGATGTGCAATATGGTGAACATATCTCATGTAAAGCTTGTGGTGCTCTCTCATCATGTCATTTGCTGGTGTAATTTGCATCTCTAAATGTGCACTATCATGAACCTTTTACAGCTTGATGTTTGTTAATTCTTTGCCTCTTTCAAGGATCCAAGGGAAGCGAAGCACTAGTCATAATCCTCCAGTAATCCATCTCAACATGTGTTTTCTCTTTGTTGTTAATCAAGATTAGTGGCCGAGGACTAAACCCTAAACCCTAAAACCCTAAACCCATTACCAGAATGAGGCCCCATGCAAGGTGATAATAACCATGCAAGGACTCGTGTTTGTGATAGTGCCCTTGTCCATGGCTATTACCACATGTAAAGACGGTGAGGAAACTTTTGAACGAATCTTTAAAATGAAAAGATATGAGAAGAGAAACTACATTATTGAAATAGAAAATGCAACTAGCTTGTTTAAAAGTGTAAAAGCAAATGCCGCGTCCCCCCCTCCCTCCCTCTTTGTTGTGGAGGTAAAATTATGTTGTATAACATAGCCTTCACAATGTACCCACTTTGGGCCCCCACTTTGTAATGGTTGGCTACTTCCCACCCCACCCTTGTTATTGTTACCAATTGAGCACGCCCTCTCCAATCGCCTCATTCATGGAAGCTAAATGCCTCAAAGTCCTTTCCTTTTCCCTATAGCACTTGTTTGTTCTCAATGTGTTCTCTCTCCCAATAAAGTTTTGTCTTGTTAGGTTTAGGGTTTCTCTCCCCCAATTGCAACAAAACCAAAGTCATTCATTCATTCGCTAGGTAGTTAGTTAATCCATTCATTCATTCATCCATTCATTCTTCATGCTAAAAATGTACAAACCCAAAGTCATGAAAACCAAACATATACATACATTCATTCGCTAGGTAGTTAGTTAATCCATTCATTCATCCATTCATTCTTCATGCTAAAAATGTTCAAACCCAAAGTCATGAAAACCAAACATATACATACATTCATTCGCTAGGTAGTTAGTTAATCCATTCATTCATTCATCCATTCATTCTTCATGCTAAAAATGTACAAACCCAAAGTCATGAAAACCAAACATATACATACATTCATTCATTCATTCATTCATTCTTGAGAATGAAAACCCGAAAAAAAGTCATGCAAACCAAAAGTCATTCATTCATTCATTACGTGTTGAAAACCAAAATTGTTCATTGTTCATGGTTAAATTCTACCAAAGTCGTACATTGTAAAATCTTTACCTCATTCATTCATTCTTTCTTTCTTTCTTCATGGCAGATTGGAGAAAAGGTCTGACCCACCCTCCCTTGAGGAGCCTACAACATGTGACGATGCTATTGGGCAAGCACTCGACAATCATTGAATTTTGTTTGGCCGAGGCTCTATAACTGGGGTGTGTGACCTAGAACCCTCCCTTTGGTGTATGTAGGTAAGTAGGTAGATAAGTAGGTAGGTAGGTAAGTAAGTACCCCGGGTTGTGTGGTTATTTGAATTGATAAAGAACCGAGGGTTCAAGGTCTTTAAATGGGTATTTTGGAATCAGAGAACCGTCAGTTTTGGTTCTTTGCAAAATAATAATAATAATAATAATAATCATCATCATACATAATCAAAGAACCAAAGCAGTTTTATGGATGGTTATTTGATTTTTTTCCCCAAAAAAATCATGGTTACATACAAGAATTTTTTAAAAAGAAAATGGCTATTGAAAAATTCGCCAAATTTTCCAATAAATAAACAAAAGAAAATTTAATTTTAATGCAAAATTTTCCATATGATAACCTCCGGGTCCCTTTAATAACCGTCCGATGTTGATAGGGGGGATATTATTATTGGGAAAACTTTAGTGCAATGAGTGCAAAAGCCTCATCAGAGCCAGCGAGTGTTGTCTGGGCCCCACCAGAATCCTCCCCCAACTACCTACCTACCTACCTACCTACTCAGTCCACACACCGACTGCCTGCCGTGTCTGACTGATTGTTCTCCCCTGTCTTTTTTTTTTTTCCAGGAAACTTTTTTTTTAAATAGCCAAAATGGCAAATCATCCATTGAAAGATGTAAAAGAAAGTGACGATCATCCCTAAGAAGATTTAGCCAAAAATCTGGTTAGAAAACTAAAACATAAAATACAAATACTTATATATATACCTAGCTATGTTTTGCTACACAATGAAAAGCAAATTATGCGAATCTGGAAATTTATTATTATTATTATTATTTATGTATTTATGCATTTATTCATTTATTATTATTATTTTCCCTCACTTCTGGCAACTAAAAACCTCCAAAATCAGTTCTTTTTCGAAATTTTAGTTTCTAATTTCGCCAGAATTTTTTTTTTAATTTAAAAAACATTGGAACTTCGACTTCTCTCAGCTCTGTGTCTGCTCACTCATACCTACCTACTTACTTAAGTGTGCTTACCTACCTACCTACCTGCCTACCTGATTGTTCTGTCCCCTATACCTACCCGCTCATCCCCACCGTCTTCTCCCTCCTGTGCCTGCCAACTCATACCTACCTACCTACCTACTTTCCTACTCGATTGTTCTCACTACCTACCTACTTACCTATTTACCTACCTACCTGATTGTTCGCCCCCCGCTCCCCAATGCCTACCCGCTCATCACCACCGTCGTCGCCACTCCTCCCTCGCCAAGACAACGCTACTCTGCCTTGGCTGCTGCCTGCCTGCTTCTGCATCTCCGCAACAGCCTTTCGCATTGGACGAGGCAGAGCAGCTTTTCGATCACCATCTCCGTCCGGGGGCGACTGAAAACCTACGCTCCTTTAGGGGGGAGGAAATGAATGATTGATCGGAGCTTGTTGCTGCATAGCCAGATCTGCTTCTATGTTGTGGGAGCTGCTGTTTTCCTGTTGTTGCTGTGGTGCATTTTCCCCCAAGTGTAAAATCAAGTGTTTGTCCTGTGGTGGTGCCTTTTCTGGAGTCTTCCTCTCTTATTCTGGAGTTCGCTGCGGTTTGTGCACCATGCAGGGTGCACTACAACACTAGCAGAAGAAGAGGAGGATCACTACTACACATGGCGCAACTGGTAATGCTAGTGGTACTGGTGGCTATGGCTTCTTGCGCCGTTCTTGTCTCTGGTGTTCAGCAATCTCGAAGCTCTACTAGGCCTATGTTCTTTGATGAGTTTGTGGTAGAACCCGGGAAGGATGTGACTGCTTCTGTTGCAGGTAGTAGTACTAGTAGTAAGACGGGAACTGGTGGATCCATCTTGCAAGCTTTGCTGGAGTCGCAGTATTCGGAGTTTATCTATTACTTAGAGAAGGCGTCTTTGCTACATAAGCTAGAAAATGTTGTGAGCATCAAAGGGAGTTTGACGATCTTCGCACCTAAGAACAGTTTTCTGGAACAGCAACTGGATGTGGATTTTCGTAACTTCTTGCAACAGGACGGGAATGAGATGGTCCTGCAACGAGTGCTGCAGTTTCACGTCTTGCCGGTGTTTCTGGATGGCGCGGGATGGAGCAACAGAAGTGTGATTTCGCTCTCCGGTGATGCGCTCAACTTGCGCTCTTACGGTCTCAAACGCTACGTAGACTTCTCGCGTGTGTTCTCTCCTAACTCCATCATCCGCGACGACGGCATCGTGCACGGCGTCAACGGTTTCCTCATCCCCCGCGGCGTCTCCTCGCAGTTCGAGGAATGGAAGAGAAGCGGCAAGCTTGCTGTGCTTCCACAGAGTGCACCCGTGGGCAGCGGAGGACGAGCTGCGAAACACAAGAATGTGAACAACAGAGGAAACCCTCCCTCACTGCCATCTTCTTCCAAGCTTACTGCTGCAGCGCCGTCTCCGTTGTCGGCTTTCATTCATTTCGCGTCAGGGCCGGCGTTTGCACCAGCACCAGCACCAGGGCCGTCACAGGAGAGCTTTAGCTGGGATGAGACAGAAGAAGTCTCACAGTTCATAATCACGCTGACAAACTTCGGTGGCTACAACGACATGGCAGAGCTTCTGGTGAACTACACATCGTTGGCTACAGAGATTGGCAGGCTGATCAAGAAGGGATATCGCTTGACGATCTTGGCTCCCAACGACGACGCCATGGCTCAACTCACTCCCGAGCATCTGAATTCTCCTCTGGAACGCATTCTTTATTATCATATTCTCTCTGAGTATCAGACTGAGGAGAGCATGTACAATGCAGTTCGCAGACTAGGGAAACAAACCTACAGCACCCTGCTGCATCCCCGGAAGCTTTTGGCTCGTGAATCTGATGGTACTGTGCTGTTTGGAGAAGGCGAAGACTCGGCACATATCTATGACCATGATATCTATGTTGATGGTCGGCTTTCTATTCAGGGGATTAGTAAAGTTCTCATTCCTCCACCTGACACACCTGCACCCAGCCCCTCAACATAGAAGGTCAGTCACCCTCTCAGGCATGAACTTCTTCTTCACCCAGTTTGCATGTGGATTTTGTTCTGAACTCAGGCCTGAAATTTCTTTGTTGAGATCTACTTGTGCCCAATTATTACTTCACCTCCGTTCCATGCAGATTTTGTTCTGGCCTGAATTTCTTTGTTGAGAACCCCCAATTATTACTTCACCTGGTTTGCATGTGAATTTTGTTTGGAACTCAGGCCTGTAATTTCTTTCTTGAGAACCCCTGATTACTTCACCTCATTTGCATGTGGATTTTGTTCTAAGCTCGTGACCCAATTTGTTTCTTGAGAACCTGGATTGGTTTCAGCTTGCAAAGACATCATCATTACGGTTCATAAAGCAGCCATCGCATGAAGCCATATGGACAAATGTAAGGGAATAAAATGTGCCTTCAGGGGACCCTACATTGCTGATGCTTGACAAGCATGACTCAGTTTTGTGCTTCATGTTCAATTGGGCAAAACAAAAAAATGTGTATTCTGCCACTTGCATATGTGCAAGGTAGAAATGATATCTTGTAAGCCAAAAGGAGTGATAACATATTATTATTGCTTAGTGATTGTGATTGGGCATTGAAGCCTACTTTCAGGCCTCCATGTTCAACAATGTGTACCTTGTTTCAAGAGAACTTTTTTACTTTGTTGGAGATCCATTATGCATATCCACGAGTATGTTTGGAATTTCCACACCCCAAAAGGTTGTTGACCTAGAATAGGGTTAGTGCCCGTGTGCTTGAGCCTGCTTGAAGTCTGAAAGCAAAAATTCCAGGGGAACTCTCAATTCCTTGGGCATTGGTGTGATGTTTTTTTCCATCATGAGAGATTGATGATGATGTTCTTTATATGATGATGAATCTCACTGTTGCCTTTGTGTTGATGTGGAGCAGTGATGTCATTGAACAAGGAGGGAGCCTTGTCAATTATAAGAAATGTGGGGACATATAACATGGATGATCATGGGCTGACCAAGACCTGGAAAGGCAGTGGATTATACCAACAGCATTGAGACCCCTACCTAAAGATGAGTATTCTGTGAAACAATTGAGCAACATGGCACATGGATGAGGACTGACACAAGTGCAATGCCATTTGTCTGCTGTGCTAAGTGTCTTCTTGAAGAATCCTTGTAGAGAAAAATGGCAGCTGGAATGTACATCCCTGACTGCAGTAGTAGCTACCTCCATGAAATTATAGAGGAAAATTGACCCATCGAATTGCACCTTCTACTTTGTCAATTTCATGACCTTGTTTTGTCTCCCCCATCACTGTGGCACTGACCCTGATATAGCATTCGTGTTTGCCAGTCAATTTTCTTATACTTAAGAGACCTCCCATGTAGAATTGCATGTACCCCATGAACATAAAACCAGCTCGATTCTTGTGCATTGCCAAGGACCTTTTTGCACACCAGATGCTCCTGCTATCAAGACAAAAGTCGCCCTCATTTATATTTTTGTGTAAAGCTAAAGTTCTGATGAATTTGAACTTTGTGCAATAAAAGACTTGACAACTTGTGATGTTTGCAACCTATCACTCGCTTGTTCCAATGGTTATGTGGAGGAAATGCATGCCCACTTTGTAGTAGTAGTAGTAGTAATATGGTTTCAATCTTTGCAGATGTTCTAGTGGTGGGTGCAGTAGTCATATCTCATGACTTAGATATAACACTTGTTCGATAGTTGAACTCATTGAACTAAAGCAGTGCACACATTTCTTCTTCCTGCATGCTGGACATGAGTCCTTAAGCAAATATGCAAATCAAAATAAGTTCCTAATCTTTGTTTCTCTCTCGTTGAATTCATTCCCTTTCTTCACTTTCTTTCCTGCTTTTGGTTTCTAGATGGAGTTGGAGTTGTGCTTTCTTTCTTTCTTTCACACCTCTTCCTTCACTCTGCCCTAACATCAATGTGAATCCTACATGCATCTAGTTGATCAACTAGTTGAGGGGCTACAAGGCATAAGACCCAATTGAAGTTTTTCTGACAACCTCCCCAAGAGTGTGACAATAATATGCATATGCTCTCTTAGTAACTAGATTGAGAGCAACCTCGACCAGAGTGCCACAATGATGATATATGCATATGCTTTCCTAGTAAATAGATTGCATAGCAAAGTTTCTTGGCCACCAAGGAGGCAAGGATATTGTGTTTAGATTCATTAGTGTCTATTTTTATATGAGGTTTTTTGAAAGATGATATTTTGGCTTGTGTTGAAACTTGAGATTAGTTACAAGAGTTATAATATCTTGAAGGATTTTGGGTTTCTTTGGCAACTTCAAAATTATAGGGAGTGCCACACTCATACATACATTGTGTATGCTTTTTTTCTTGGTGGGTTCAAAATCCTCTTGTATTTTACAAGCAGAAAAGAAACCCCCCAAAAAAAAAAAAAAGTAAATTATTGCCAAACTATTGCTTATTCTGCGGGTCCTAGGTGCTTCTTTCTCTCTACCTTGATGAGGAGGTTGGTTTCTTTGGCTCTACCTCCTCCTTGGGGTGGGTTGTGGGGCCTCACCTTCTTCACTTTCTTCTTTATACTTTTCATTCATAGTTAGATTGATTATTGTTTCTTGGGTACCCAGTAAACTTAGTCTCTCTTCCTTCCTTCCTATATGTCATATATATTGTATATTATACCTATATTCGACACACTGAAGCTGAAGCTTTCGCCCTCTTTGACAAATTGTTCCTTTCCAACCCCAAACCCAAAAGCCTGTTGTTGTTGTTGTGGTGGTGCATTCAATTATTTCAACAATAATGGATCTTTTGAGTCTTGGACAACAACTGATGCCAAGTCTATATAATAGGTAGGTGTTCTTCATCACATTTGTCTCGTTTGTAAAATCATGTGCACAACAAATTTGATTGTGAGAAAGAAGGGGGCGGGGGACGGGAGGGGAGAGAAGGGACATATTATGCATGGGCCTACTTACCTTACCTTCCAGCATTATACATTACATATGAGCTGTAGGTCCCCCTTATAATAAGAGGAAGGAAGAATGGCAAGACATTGGGATTCAAGTTGCGGGTGCAAATCAGTGTTGGCTGGTTCTTGGGTATTTTGTTAATCACCGCCAATTCGCCAGAATCAAAGAACCGCCAGTTCCAGGTGGTTTGAACAAATCCAACTCAAAGAACCGGAAAAGAACCGTCAGTATACCAAAAGCTTGAAAGAACCGGCAAAGAACCAATGATTCTTTGAACAATGGTTATTTAACTTGTTGCAAAGGAACCGATGTTTCCTTTGAGCGGTTATTTAGCTTGTTCAAACATGTGAGAATCAAATCAGGCTGTAAATCAGAATTGGGTATTTGATTTTTTCTTAAAAGAGAACCATGGGTGGTGAACTTTGAGAACCGCCCTGGTACCCTGATGGGGGTTGCGGTTGCGGGACCCCAAGGTGGGAGTTGAGAGAGCTTCAAATTTTCCTAAAGCCCCAATTTGTGGGCTCTATGCAAAATAAAAATTACTATTATTTTTTTAATATAAAAAAGTCATTGAGATACCTATTAGGTATCATGGGAATTTTTTAAAAGAGCCAATGAGCTTTTCGAAAAATAAAACCCCCACCTCTACAAACATTATGCTTTGTAAGGCACCCTCTAGATACACTAGAAAAAAACATGTAGGTTTTTTATGATATATAACTATGATTCTTAGAAAATCACACAATCAATTTTAATGTAAAATTGTGGTTTTAAATATCCAAAAAGGGATTTTGATGTATAACTAAAATTATCTAAAAATCTAGGAGTTGATCAAATAACCTTTTTATAAATTTGTCCAATCTTCACTAATTTTTTTCATGAAGACCACTAGCTTTTTTGAATGTTTTAAAATAATTGTCTAACATTAGTTTTAAAAGAGAAACTTATTTGGGTTTTGTGTTGTTATGATCAATTTTTTTTTTCCTTTTTTTTAATGTTCCCATATGTTTTGCAATAGTTCATCATTATTTATGTCAATGTTAAATTTAATTTGAATTAAGATAATTATTGTGAACACAAAAAAACATATGTTAATTTGCATTTTCATATCCATGTTGGTGGGTAGGGAAAAGGAATGAGATAATTATAATGATATGAAATAGTTATTAGGAAAGAAGTGAGGTAATTAAGCTTCAAAATGAGGTAGTTGTTTCAGGAATTGTCCATGAATGACTATATGAAGGATTATGCAAAATCAATTGTCCAAGGATGACCATATGAAAAATTATGAAAAAAATCTCATATATTGGTTCCTCCAAAAAAATTCATCATTAGAATTCACACTCCATGTAATTGTATAGATTCAACTCATGATCATTTAATTGCACAACACTAAACATGGAAATGTAAATGTATGATTGTGTACATCCTTTTGATGGCATGTAAAATTGTTGAAATGTGAATGTAAAACAAATACACACAATGTAAACTAATGTAAAACCATGTAAGGGAATTTTAAGAAGTGTAAAGTATGTAGACATGCATGGTACTAATGGCTTTGTTTTCGTTGGGCCTTGACCTTCATAAGGAGCATGGATTGTCAAAAATCAATTTCTCATTCTTTATATTATTCCACTTGGGCTCCCCACTAATGCACACAATTTTGTGAAAATTAAGTTCCATTCAAATGAAAATATTGAATGACATTTCTTGCAACTTGAATTGAATTAAATTTCAATTCCAACTCAATTCAAAATTGGATTCTCTAAATTTAATTCACCAATTGGATTAAAATTCAACTAAATTGAAATGGGATGCAAATTGGTGAAGGTATTGAAATCTACTCATCACTATGCTATGATGTTGGAAAAAAAAACTTTAAAAAGACACAAATCCAAAAAGACACATTTCCATGCCTCTTTGCTTGGGAATGGGCTAGATAGATTCTAGTTTTTGGAATCAATCCCTCATGCATAATGTCATCCAATTTCACACTAATGGGTCTAAGGTTTTTTTACAATTTTTTTTTGACATTTTTAGATTGTTTGCAATATTTTTGAGGTTTTGTCGGGATGTTTTTATAGTTGTTATTGAATAGGTTTTTAAAGTTTAGGTTTAGGGTTTTGAGTTTGTTGTGTTGACAATTGCAAAGGAAGGTTTGGTGTTTAGCAATTTTGGGGAGAGGGGTAAGGTTCAATTTGCTTGTTATTGTATTGGTGTTGGTTGTTGATTTTGTGCTTGAAGGTGGAGCTTTTTTGGGTGGTGGTATTTGATGATCGTATATGTGAGGGTGGAACTTTTTTCTGTGGTGTTTGTTGTTTATATGTGTGAAGGCATTTTGTGTGGACTTTGCTATTTTCTACACCAAGTAATTGTTTGGGTATTCTTTCCTTTGCATGGTTGTATGTTTTGTTGGATGTGTAAATTATATTTGAAAATGAATTGACATGTGTTGTGGTTATTTTTGTTGCAAGTGGGTGTGGTGTGTAGATTTGTAAAAGTTTGAAAATGGTCTTGGGACATAGTTGCACATGTGATGCTTCTCTTATCATGTTTGTATTTACTATGTTAGGTTTTTTTTGTTGTTATCTACGATTTTTGTTTAAATTTTCATTGAACTTTTTGGAGATGATGGCCATTGATGTTGCCCAGCAAGATGCATGATGTGAGAATTCTTTTTGTTTATGTTGACTTTTGTCTTTTATTATTTTTGCATAATTATTTTTGTTAATTTTGTGTGGGATTGAATAGGTTTCATAAACTAGGAGAACATGAGGATTAAATAATCAATTAGCTATGTGACAGTGCCTCACTTGGCCTTTGGGATCATTTCTCCCAACTTGACAACCTTGAGTTTTAAAAGGTAGGGGAAACAAGCAACTCATTGCCATTTGTGAACATTCTTTTTCTTTGTTTTATTATTTTGTTGTTAATTATTTATTTCTAAATTTCCTAAATTCTACAATTATGGGAAAATGGAACATTAATTCCATTTGCATCAAGTGGAATAGTTGCAATCTTGTGTTGGTTGTTTATGGAGTGTTGTTGTAAAATTTTGTGTTGATTGAAATGAACAAATAAGATTTTGTAACTTTTCTTTCAACTTTGTTGTTGATTTTGATGAACAAATTAACCTTTTTGAGCTTGAAGTGGTTGTACAAGTTTTTGATGCAAAGATGTTTGGTTTGGTCAATGTTTTGCAATAAATTGTCAATTGTATCTTTCACCCTTGCAATGATGTTATTTCAAACAAAGTTCCCCACATAACCTAGTGTGGCCATTTCAAGGTGGGCTTTTTAGATCATTATTGCAATAGATAACATAGCTTTGCTAACACATATGTGTCAAGGCTACAAATAAAATATGAGTAAAGGTTGGATATAGAAATGAAGGCTAGAGAATCAATGTCAGGTTGTGTGTTGGTTGGGATGAAGAAACAAGGTTTTGTAGTTCTATTATAAACTTCATGGTTGATTGAAATGAGTAAATTCAATTTATTCAACTAAAGGGTGATTCTAGAAGTTGAAACTTTGTAGCATTTTTGGAGCTTTATGTTGTTTGAGAAAAGAAATTTGGAATTTTGAGTTTGATCATGCTTGCAAAAAATTGTAAAACTTTGTTTTGAAATTAAGATGAACAAACTATATTTTGCAAGTTCATTTAAGTTGTAGGATTGTTGAAATTGTTTTGATTCCAAGTTTGTGTGAAATTGCATTGTATGGACAAGTTATTGCTTGTGTTTTGTATAAATTTGTGAAGATGTGTGGTTTGATCCATGTTTTGCAATATACATTAAAGGCTTGAGGATCAATGTAGGACTTTGTGTTCCTTAAGATGAATAAACAAAGTTTTGTAGTTTTTTTTTTGAACTTTGTGGTTCATTGAGATGAGTCAAATTGAGTTTTTAAGCTTGACAAGAGTGGTTGCAAAAACTTGTGAGACTTTGAGTTGAATGTTGGATATGAGCTAATGGATTTGTGTTTGTTTGAAACAAATCCAAAGTTGTTAAGTTTAATATGCAAGATTTGAATTTTTTATTTTGATGTTGATGTAAAGTTTTTTTCATTGTGTTTTAAAAAATAATAAAATTCTATTGCATACACAAATTATTGATTGGGATTTATTTGAAATAAATACAATTAGTTGGTTTTTACAATGAAGAAATTTGTAAAAATAACAAATTAATTGTATGATTTTTCCACATGGTTGTCTTGTAGACTTTTATTCCTTGTTTTATCATTTTATTGTGATTTTAATTAATTAAAGAAATAGAACTAAATGTGATCTTTTATATTTAATTATGTTATAAACCTTGATGTAGGCTTATTGTGGACCCTAGTCTACAACCTATTAATGACATAAGTTTTGGGACGTATATAACATGTTTCTATTAACTTATTTGTCAAGTCTTCCTTTTTGCATGGATGTCTTCCCATCAAACATGCAACAAATGTATTATTTTCCAATGGGTTTAGAAATTTTTTTTGTCTTTTGATTGGGTTATAACCATTACGTAAGAAGTGTTTAGGTTTGAAGTGGGTTTGGTGAACCTTCTTTTTGTCTTGAGAAGTTTCAAACACATTAATACCATAGTATTTGGGTGGCTTTGGCACTTGTGTGCAAAATATTTAATATATTTTAAAACTTTAACTTTGACAAGTGAATTTTTGAATTTTTAACAAGTAAATAATCAAACTATTAAAGACACATTAGTTGTTGCAAGTTTCTTGTTGTACCTTGTGGTTAAATGGTTCCCAATTAATATGTTTGAATGGGCTATGTCAAGGTTCAAATTTCTTTGCCTTCAAATGTGGGTTTTACAATATTGGCTACATTTTATTTTATTTTGACACAAAGGATTGATCATTTTCCAACAAATTGGAAATATATAAAATAATTTAATTTGTGTCAAAGGCACGCTATACTATAATTTTAAAAAATTGTAATTTTTTAAAAAAATGGTTTTGGCTTAGCTTTTTATGTCTCTTTGGCTTAATTCTTAGAATGTCATCATAGAGTTTGTTTGTTTGTTATTGTTTGTACCAAGATTGTTGTGGAGGTGGAATTTTATGATCCAAATATTTTCCAAAAAGGTTATATACCATATTTTGTTCCAAAACAAACACAATTATGTTAATTTAGTGTTGTCTATAGTGAGGTTGTTGTGCTAGATTTTTTTTGCTTTTTAGTTAGATTCTAACCATTCAAAAAAAGGGTCAATGACCCCATTTTGAATATTCTAAAAATTTGATAGTATGGAATAAATATGCCAGGTCTACATCCATATTGTGAATGCAATGTGGTAGCCAAATGTTTTGGATTGTTATCTATAATCAATAGCTTTCAAAGTTCAATTCTTTGAAAATCCAACAATGAGGGGTCATATTATTATTATTTTCAAGCTTTCCTTTTAAATAATAAATTGATACACATCATTAGTGCCATGTATGGCATCTTCAACACGAAACACACATTAAAAATGATTGATTTTGTTTTTAAAAAAATTGTGACACATACTTGAAACAAGTAACCAAACCATGAAATACTTCATTATTACTTGTATTTTAAAATATATATATTTACACCAATTTTTACAATGTGAAATTTCACAATTAATGTACAATAGTGAAACATTATCTTATCTTTGATCATTCGAATACAAACATTTAATATATAATAATTTGATATGAATTTGTTGTTACTTTTTTTCTACTAATTTACAAGTAGAAAACCAAGGTAATTTGATTATCTATTTCATCTTGTTGTCATCCTTACAAAATTAAATGACTTTAATGTAAACTCCATATGCAAATGATCAAGGATCAATATATTTGTGTTTGGATTACAAGTTGAACTTTGACCATCTATTTCTTCCTCATCTCACCTCAATTTTGCACAATATTTTTTGACATCATTCATATAGATGCCTTCTATCTACTTTAGAATTTGTACTATCAATAAATCATGATATCTTAGTGCAATAATCCAAAAACTTCTAATTTTGAAAGTTGCCCAAAACATTAAAAACTAAACTTTCAATGACGGGGATTTCCCATTTCTAAACCAAATCCCAATTTTTTAAAACCAAAGGGTTTGGCTTGAAGTCTTCTTCATCTTTATGGAATTGGATTTTTAAAATTCTAACAAATTTCCTAACTTTTGAACACATTTGTGAAGGTTGGTCCAACTTTTGTATTGGGATTGTTTTGGTCAAATGTCAATTAAGGGTTAAACAAAGACCATGTTTAACATTAAAAACAATGATAGAACATGAGATCTTGACAAATTGAAATAAGAGATGACGTTGAGTAAGGAGTAAACAACTTTGAAAATACATTACGACTACAAAAAGTTGAATAAATGAAAAGTTACAAAGAGATGAAAGCATTGCAACAAGTTGATAAGGGATTACAATGAACAAATGAAGACAATAAAGACAAATTTGAGGACAATGTAAATGATGTTTGAATTGATGAAAGCATTGTAATGAGCTAAAAAAAGATGAACTACAAACAACAAGACACAAGAAATGAAAAATTGAAAATAGTATAAACAACAAATCAATGCAAATAAAATTTAAAAAAAACGCAACCAACAAAAAACATTGCAAATGAAATTTGGGAAAAAATGCAAACAACAAGAGGATTTGAATACAAATGAAGTTGATGAAGGTGCTATAGCAAGGAAAAGAGGGCATGTTGCAACCAACAAAACATTGCAATTGAATTTGAAGGGAATGCAATCAACAAGAACACAAATAATGATAGAGCATGGAGAAAATCATAAAAGAAAGCTTGAAGAGAAATCTACAAAGCTTAAGGTGCAAAGGAAAGCTACAAAGGTTCTTGAAATTATGAGTCAAAGGTTATGTTAGCCTTGTAAATATCCATTAGCACCAACAAGCATTGTAAATGGCAATAGTTGGCATTTGCCAATTAGTATGTTCCTAACTCAAAGTGTATACGAAGGTAAGGTCAAAATAATGGTCACAAGTTACTTTGTTCATTCTTAGAGAGAATGAGTGTCTATTAATGAACATCTATTGGTAAATTTGGGTAAGCTACTCTTAGGTGTGAATTCACCTTTTACCCACATACATAGGTAGTTTACCAAGGTAAAGTGAGAAGGAGTAGTAGTAAGGTTTTCATGACTTTGGTGAAGAACTATACAGAACTTGAAAGGAACAGAAAGCTAATGATCTAAGAGCATCTCCACCCCACACCAGCAACGCTCCTTTTCATTAAATATTGCATCAGAATAGAGAATACTGGTATTGATGGTCCATTTTGCAGTGATCATTTGAACCCCTTTAAAAGCTTTTTTCTACTATGGATTTGGACGCTGACTATTAGTCGTCCATATGTTAACACATAAATGGTCTTTGAGTGTTTAAAGGGACACTTTTATACCATTTATGGGTGGAGACAGTGATCATTAACCAGTATTCTATTCTAAAATAAAGGAGTTGTTTGCCGGTGTGGGGGTGGAGATGCTCTAAGGGCCATGAATGAACAACCTACCAAGCTAGCTAACAACCAAACCAGTGTTGTGTGGTTATTTGAATTTTTAAAGAACCTTCCATTTCAGTTTTTTAAATAATTCAGAAACAAGGAACTCAACAATTTTGATTTTCTTGAAATTAAAAAAATAATAAAAATTTAAAAACAATAAATTGTTTGTGTTGCTTTACCTATTTTGAAAACCTGAAAAAAAACGTGCGATTTTCATGGAAGAAGTCAAAAACAACATATATTTTTCTGGCTGGTTGTTTGAATTTTTTTTCAAAAGAGATTGAGAACCACGGTTATATACCAGAACCATGTCTTTGATTTTTTGAACAAAGTGGTGATGAATCTTAAGAACCGCCCTGATAACCGCTGGGGGTCTGTGCCTGTTTCTGATACCCACCCAACACTGATAACAACCTGTAATTTGTATATATGATGGTTGTGTTGTCTTTTGCTCTAGTTTTGAGTACATTGGGAGGTTTCTATAGGAGTAGTATTTGCAAGTTGTTGTGTATCTTTTCTTGTACATCATGTGTTTGAGGTGCTTGGGTCACATACCATAATACCATGGCAAGTTCAAAATTTCAGTATCAAATTAAGAATTTTATTTTTGAATATTCCAGACTAAGATAAAATATTTCAGTTTGTTTTAAAATATTCTTTATTTTCCTTCAAAAATTATTTTTCATATATATATATATATATGAAAATTCCAACATTTCAGTATCAAATTAAGAATTTTATTTTTGAATATTCCAGACTAAGATAAAATATTTCAGTTTATTTTAAAATATTCTTTATTTTCCTTCAAGAATTATTTTTCATATATATATATATGAAAATTCCAACATTTTTAAAAATGATATAACTAGTGTTGAACTTGCCATGGTACAACATGGTCCATACCATTAACATCACTTTTCTCATTTTATATAATTTGTTCCCCGGAGTCATGTCGGTGTATTGAAATGTTGGACTCGAATAGAGTTCTTGCCCAATTATTTTGGGCTTAGACAAAACGTCCTTATTATGAACCACACTCTCTTTGTTTTCTCTTGTATGGATGGAACACTTCATAATTGCGAGCAAAAAACTTCAGCAATGGAATGAGCAAAAGCCATGTGGATTTTTAGATTTTACAAACTCCCCACACCACCCTAAGGCATTATTATGTGACCCAGTGGCCATTGGTACACCATCCATCCATCATCCATCCATCCATTGGAAACTCGTTATGACTTAAGTTGTGGATGAACCATGACTAAGTTACCAAGGTTTGCCCCCGTTGGTATCCTCTCTTGTAAACCCCACCTACTTCCACCTCACACTACCTAAGTAACAACTAACAACCCCATGGAAGTGGGTAAGTAAGTAAGGTATCGTGTAGGGAACATAAGTGGTTATTATGTAGGTAGGTAATTAGGGTAAGGCACTTGGTGGCTATTAAGCAAGTAGATATATATGCCAATGGTTGGTAGTTAGTACATAGATAACCACCATGGTTAGCAATGGGACAAGAATACAATGAAAATGTGTGTGTGTGTGTGTATGTATAGGTATTGTTATCAATCCTAAAACACTAAACATGATTATGATTAAATAATAATTAAATAATAATAATAATAATAAATGGGAAAAAAAAAAACCCCCCTTTTTTTAACCGGTGTCTAACTGACAATATAACTAGTGGTGGTTCTCCATCAGGTATTTGAGAACCAACCCTTATGCATAACCGTGAACTATTACCCCAAAAAAAACTAGATAAATGGGTATTTGAAGGGTATTACTTTGACACTGCAGTAAACCACACCCCCTCTTGGCTTGGCAAGTATACATGATTGGAGCATTCTAGCAACCTCAGTGTGTTCAAGGTAGCCAACACTGATACCCGGATCAATCAATCTGCTTACTGCTCAAATACCCTGTTAGTATCACATAACTGCAGTTTGTCAAGTCTTTTTTTGTGGGAAAAAAGTGAAATAACTGCCTAGAAAACTGCTGGGTGGTCTTTGCCAGTTCTTTCATGAGACCCGGCGGTTCTTTGGAGGTCCTGGAAAACCCCCCAGCAAGAGATTGGTTCTTTGATTCTGATTTTTTCAAGTTCAATCTAAGATTCCTTCCCAAGGAGCTAGTAGGTTACACAAAAGAGCAAGTCTTCCAATCTCTCCTCCTGATTGAATTCCATGGATGTCCCCAAGTCCCAACCTTCAAGAACATCATCACAGTTGACAAGCAAGGGTTGGCTGATCATGGGCTCTCTCTAAGTTAATTGTGGTTGATTCTTTGCAAAGGAACTCTTAGGGAGTTGTGTTCTCTCACCGGAGAATATATGGCAGGTCAAAAGCCCTCAACCAAACCCTAATTTCACAGCCTTTTGCAAATCCTAGTAAGTTTGTTATCCTGCAATGCTGATAGATAGATCATTAGGGTTTTAGGGATTGAAATCATAATAATAGATCTGGAGGCTGCAAGCTGCAACCTTCCTCAATACAACTTTCTCTATTTATCATTCTCTTCAGATTTCAGGCTAGATTGAACCAAACCCGAATTTCAGTCTTTTGCAAATCCTAGTGTTTTGCTATCTAGCAATGCTGATAGACATATGGTGACTGAAATAAGAATACATATTTGGATGCTGCAACCTTTAAGCCTCCTGAATACAACTTCTTCTCAATTTATCATCCTCTAGAGATTTCAGACCAGACTGATCATGTGGTTATTGATGCGGTCCGAGGTTAAGTTAAATTTGAGCAACCTACAGGTATATAGAGGTTGATCATTGTTGGTAGAAGCATTTGAGTGCCCAAACCCCTTCACTTGAACTATCCTCTTCCACTTGCCTCCATGCAAGAAACCCAGGATTGATGAGAATTATTCACCATGCAGCATTTGAGAATCAGTTTTGATACCAAGTCAGTGACTGATTTGAATTGAACATTCCTGGCTTTTGGCACTAGATCTCAGCGGTTGTAGTCAATTGCAGCACCATTGATTATATATATGTTGATCGTATATTATATAGATATTCGCAAAGTAAGGAAAACATAGCACGAGTTTGGTCATTGGGCTTAATCACGAACTGAAACTCAGATTAACAACACGTTTGGCTAGATCTAAGTTTCATCTTTGCCTTTTTTTTCTCCAACCAACTGCCTTCAATCGCTCACTAATGTTGCTCTGTGTATTATTGCAACTATTAATATTCTTGAACCTCATGCATTTAGTCCTGAGTTCCAACATTTTATGCCCATATTTAATAAATTTTCACTTTTTTGCGGATAATAAGTTATTATCTGTAAAGTCCAGTGGACTGGGACCAGATGGTCTAGTTTGGGTCTGATCAGGGATGAAATGCACAACAACAAGGGGCAAAAAATCTTCAATGGAAAATAACTGGGACCCAAGCTAGTTTTTGGTGCAAAAACGAATTTGGTCTTTAGTCTTCCTATTTCGTTCATGCCCATTTCCAGAGAGCATCTTCAAGTTTTCTTGGTTGCAACAAACAACAAGAATGCAAAGGAGATGTCTTGTTTCCCTCTGGATTCACCCCAAGAACACTTCCTTTCAACTTGTTCTGCTTTCTTCTACATTTTCAAGCTTCTCTACTTCCTCTTTTCTTTCAAGTTTTAAATTGGTTTTTTGTACACCTCTTTCAACATTTTTAGGAATTTGCATTCTGGGCACAAGGAGCATTGCAACTGGGTCCTAGGAGAGCATTGGGTTTTCTGGGCCCAAAGCTTTTCTTTAGCTTCTAAATTTTTCTCGTGAAGGTTTTCTATAAAAAATTTCAAGTTTCGGCACATCATTGGTTTTTTTTCAATTGCAAGGACTTGCTAGGTGTGAACACTTTCTGAGTTGTATTATTTGGGATTCAAGGCTTGGCACATTTTGCCATTGTCACGAGACTTCCACCTTAGAAGACCTGGTTCAACCAACCACATTCATGAACCATTGAGCTCCAACCACCAATTGCTACAACAATGTAAAACAACCATTGGTTTCATTCCCACTAATAGAGGAGTTCAATAACAACTCTTGTTGTCAATTGGAGCATCACAACCCTTAAACTACCAGCTGGTCTCAAATCATCAATGCTCCAATTTTCAACTTCAAGAAGGTTCTTTAAAAATGTCAAGTGAGGTTTATGGTTAGGAAACCTAGAACCTTGTAATTTCCAATTTTCAAACTAGCATGGGTTTAATGAAGAATTCAAGTGAGGAAGAGATATTTTTTGATTGTTGTGATGAAGAGCTTACCTTCTAATAATGATTTTTGTTGTCAATGTGGTTTATTGCCACATGTTGTGTTAAGGTGGCCCAACTTGATCAATCATTGGCAACCACATTGTTGGCCTACTCCTTCAACCATCTTTTTCCAATTCCTAATGGAGAAGTTGTAAGCCAACCCACCCAAGTTTCCTTGAGCTTTAATTTTAAATTGGTAATCCAATTTGAATGTTGTTTGTTGCATCCTCTCTCAGATTCTTTAGTGATAAACCACATCCTTCCATGACTTCCAACGACCACCTCAATTTTATGGCATATTCGTTGAATGAACAAATCATGGTTAAGGTTGTGGGTAACAATGTTTCATGGAATGCCCTGAAATGGTTAGAATTAACCATAGATGTTATATCAATGCCATTAAAAAAAATGGGATTAAAAGACAATCCCTTCAAACCCATTTTGAATTTGAATTTCATTGCTTGAATGAATGTTTGGTGGCAATGAAGATTTTTTTTCATTGTGATTCAAATCCAAAATCGTTTGAGGTTCCAAAATCGGGCCTACAAACCCCTAGGTAGAATGAAAATGCTACCCATATTTGTCATGCAATGCTTGACATCGATTAAAAAACAATTTTTTTCCTCAAAACATCCATGGTTTGATTCAATTCCAGTTTGGTTTTCACAATTATGTTGCAAATCTTGGTGGAATTACATTTTAGGCTTGTGTTTTGGTTTCATTAGGTTCAAAGGTCAATATATTCTAGTTCTCCTAAGCTTTACTATCAATATGTTCTAGTTCTTCCAAACTTTGCCATGAGTAGTTTTGGTTTTCTTAAATTTATGTCCTAATGTTAATAACTTTTGGTTTTTTTAAGTTAAATTTTTAAATCACCCAATGCCACTATGCTCATCAATTTGAGTTTTGTCTTTTGTTATTCAGGTTTTACTTTGTTCTATTTAAGTTCTAAATCATTCATTTAACCTTCATTTTCATTCAATTTAGCTTCGATTCTGTGGGTTAGGTTTTAATGTCCTTTCCTATTAAGTTTTCCCAACCCAATTGATTTGCAAATTTGTTGGTGGACACCCAATATATTGTGACTTGATTTCTTTATGTTTTGTTGTAAATAGTGTTTGATCCTCCCAAGCTTTGCTATTAGTAGGTTATGGTTTTCCCAAAGCTTATGTTCTAATGTCAAAATAACTTTTAGTTTTCCTAAGCTACAATTCTGAATCACCAATTACATTGTGTGCATTAATTGTAGCTTTATCTTCTACTACATAATATTTTGGCAGATTCAACACACAAATGTCAAATAATTAATTTAATTAAGGTTTCTTGGTTTGATGTTTGGGTTTTTAATTCTGAAAATTTCGATGGAAAACCATAAAGTTATTGTAAGGTACATTTATTTTAAACAACTTGAAGTATTTTAGTGGTCAAATGGACCTCAATATAGTATCCTCCTTTTAAGACAAATAGGGATCAACCTCTTGAGCTTATACAATTTTTTTGAAAAATTATTAAAAAATTATTTTAAAAAAATTTATGCAAAAGCCGCCAAGGTATTACAATATTTAAGTTTTTCATTATTATTATTATTTTTAAAGCTTTGAATCACCCAATTAGCCTCTTCACCCAATAAAAAATTTCATGACCCAATTGGGTTCTAAATCAATGGTTTAAGGTTTGGTTTCACTTGAACCATGGTTTTAGGTTTTTTTCCCATTCCTTTATAGATTTATCTTCACCCAAATATGTTAGAATCAATGGTTTATGCTCTAAATTTTTACCCAACCAAGGTATTGATCACCCAATTAGACTTTGTTTTGTCTTCACCAAAGTAAGCTTTAAACTACTTGTTTGGGCTTTTTTCTGTCCTAACTAAATTTTACATTTGTTTCAATTTGGTTTTGATTTCTCTTATAATTAACTTTTATATCAATCTCAACTAGGCTTAGTCTATCATATTAAGTTTTGCCTTCACCAAAATAGGCTTTAAGTGATCGAATTTCATTTATTCTAAAAGTCCTAAGGTTTGCCTTGATCTAATTAAAGTCAAAATCAACCATTAGGCTTTCACTTGTCCTATTAAAATTTTCTTTCACTTAATGAAGGTCATAATCACCCATTTAGGAATTGGTATGTCACCTTGAGTTATAATTTTTTCATATTTAAATTCTAAATTAGCTAATTAGGCTCTAAGGTGTTCAATTGAAATTAATTAACAATAATTTAATTAAGGTCAAATTCACCCATCTAGTTTTTGATATGTCCAATTAAAGTCTAATTTCACCCAAGTAAGGTCTATAAACCTGAATTTGGTTCTAATCTATCCAATTAAGGTATGATTTCAGACACATAAGGTTTGATTTCACCCAATTAGGCTTTGGAAACTTCAATTTGGCTATGATATTCAAATTAAGGTTTGTTTTCACCCAATTATATTCAGAAACTTCAATTAGGCTTCCATATATGCAATTAAGGTATAATTTCATTTAATTAAGGTTTGATTTGCTTCAATTATGTTTTAAAAACTTCAATTAGGCTTTGCTCCTTTTAACTTTAGTATGATTTCACCCAATTAAAATTTGATTTGCTTAAATTGGGCTTATTGTGGAAAAGTTATTGAATACAAACAACTCTTCCATTAAAAAATAATTTAATTCAAAATTAAAAGTTATAGAGGAATTTGAACACATTTTTCGTATTTTTAAAAAAACCATTAGTGAGTAGGATTTGATAAAGGTGATTTGGAAATTTTCACACTTGGGGCCCAATGGCACTGGTTACATTATATATAATAATAATAATAATAATAGGTGTTTTTTTTGTTTTGTTTATGATGACACTGTAACCCTCTCAAACTATTAAAACTTTCATTTCATTTTTGGCATTATTAAAAAGTTTTCAATGAAACAATGTGCACTTTTTGTCATTCCATAAGTTTTGGACCAATGAAGAAAAAACTATTGAATTTTAAATGATTCTCATTAAAAACTAGTTAGAATTATTTTTAATGATTTTTTCATAAAAACTTTGAAATGAAGCCCATATCAACTAAATTGTATTAAGATCGGCGACTTTACAAAAGGATTAATATATTTCACCAATGGCACAAGGGCCCATTAGTATCAATGGTGTTTATATTATACATTTTCAAAAATACATATCAATCGAATAAGGTTAAAATATAAAATTTCAAAAATTACTAATGGGCCTTTGCATTGTTGGACCAAGTATGTTACACCTCTTGTAAGGTTGCCCATCCCAATACTATTATTGTCAAAATGGGCTTAACTTCAAGGTTATTTGTGTCTGATTATATATATTTACAAAGAAAATATTCACTTTAAATTCAATAACTTTGACTTCATTGGTTGGAAAATTGCAAAAGGAAAAAATATGCACACCATTTTGTCAATGGCATTTTGCCATACCAAAAGCAAAGCAAATGGCTCCATGGTTTAGGAGGGTTAAGGTGTAATTACATTGAAACATAAAAATGAATAAACACCTATTTTAATATATAAATATTAGTTGAATAAAATATATTTTTGGCTTGCATCAAACTTTGAGACATTATATTCATTTAAATTTTTCTAGTTTTAGTGTTTGATCAAAATGGAACACATTTTTTGAAGGTTTGAAAGATGTAATGAAAGGAATACAACCATCTATTCCCTTGGATGGTTAAATTATAGTTTTTGCCAAACAAGAAACATGCATATCTCTAATGTTTTAAAGCATTAGCCATTCCACTTCATTCAAAACAAACAAAGTTAGAAAACAAATGACAAATTCATATGATCTACTTCAGAGAAAGTAAGTCATCCTTGACAACTCATGTTAGAGATGGAATGAATTGATTTGAGACAAAAAGTCACTACATCTATTTCTAAAATTTCAAAGTAGGTTTGAAAATTAATTCAAAATGAACACATAAACACTACATGAAAAAAATCAGATTGTGAAATGATACACCCACAAAACAAATGCTAGTCAAATTTAGCATACTATTGTAATTCTTCTAGCCAATTTGGAACTTCAATGAGGAGGTCATTAACAAGCTAAAAAATGTTAATATTATATTCAAGGATGAATGAAAATGTAGTAAGGAACTTCAATGACATTTATAAATCATTTGTAACTTTTTGATTTGTGGTGCTTGCAACAACAACAATTTGTATTTGTTCATTCATTAACATATTAATTGAATTGAACCTACTAATAACTAATATTTTAAAAATACATATGTTATATTTTTTCTATTTTTTCTAATATCAATGATTAATGCATACCCTACTTTAATTTTAATTATTTAAAAAATAAACAAAACACTGGGTTAAAACTAATTAAATTCTAATTTTTATGCAAGAACAAATATTTGGCACCTTATTTTTTACTTGCATACTTTTTGAATTCAATGAAGAGTGTCCCATGTATACCATGTGTGTATAGGCAAGTAATTTAATATGGGATAAAACAAAACATTCACACAAATATGGCACATTGCCCATTGTTAGATAGTGAACACAATTAATTGAGTAACTGAAAATCTAAACATAAACATTATGAAATTTCAAACGTCCTATCAAAAAGATTAACAAAAATAGAATGAAATCAATCTATTATTTTAAAAATATTATCAAAACATTCTTATAATGACAAATGGTAATAAATTCTAAAGGAATCCAACAATATATGGTAATAATCTTGTTCAAGGTAATTAATTTAGTGAACATAAACAAAATACCTAAAGTAAATATATTTTATAATTAATCACCATCATAAGCACATGCATCACAAAATATTGATATATGCATATATGTTAATGATTTTCACAAGTATTTAATTTTTCCCCATTTCAAAAAAAATATTTTCATTTACACAAGGGCAAACTTGAAACATATACTAGTTAGAAGTAAAGATAAGACCTTACATTCTACACATTTACCAACCAAGCAGGTTAATTAAAAGCATAACAAAACAATTTATAAACTAGGAAACGAGTATATGTATCCTAATATGAAAAAGAATGGAAAAAAAACTCACCTTTGGTGTTTGAAAGTTTGGTGTTGAAGTTCTAGTTTGCATAGGGTAAAAAAGGAGGGGAAATACCAAACAAACCAAGGAAACAAAAACAACACCAATGCAAGAAGAATATTAACATCAACACAAAAATAACAAGAGATGGGCTAATAGGTACCTGAGGAGTTGTAGTACCAACAAGAGATGGATGGAGCTTACAACTCCAACTTGCACATGGTAATAATGCGGAGAAGTACCATATTAACCAATAGAACAAGAATAACACCAATGTGAAAAGAGCGGTAGCAACGTGAAAATAACAACAATAAAAGTTGGGCTAGTAGGTACTTGAGGAGCTATGAAGGGATTGGTAGCATTAACATGAAAAGAATGGCAACACGAGAAGAACAACAAAGGCAATGCAAAAAAAACAACACAAGTAGAGCAACATAATAGTGTGAGAAAAATAGTGTAGCAATGTAAGAATAACAACGTAACAACGAAAAAAGAATGGCATACCAACTACCAACATATTGAGAGTTGAACACCAATGCAAGAAGAGCCTTGACACTAGTGTGCAAAAAGTAGCAACAACATGTGAGAAGAACATCAACATAATGCAATGAAGAGTGACAACAAAACAATGCAAGGAAAAGTAGGAGCACACAAAGAAAACAACACCAATGTGAGGGATGCTATGAGGAAAAGCAATAACATGCGAAGAGAAGAACACCAATGCAAAGGATGCAACATTGAGCACCATTGTGAACAACAATGCCAACATGAGCAATAACACCAATGGGATGACAACACTAATGCGAGTAGTAGTGCCAATGCAAGAAAAAATACAACGAGAAAAGACCAATCAAAAGAATAAAACAAAACATAGCCAACAAAAGAAGAACATAACTACAAGACAAAAAACATCATTGTGAAGAAAAATGAAGTTTAGGCTTCGTTTTATACAACTTCCATTATCCCGAACTTTAAACAACACCTCTGCCTCCCTAGGTAGTGGATGTTGTTTAAGAACCTTAAATTGGAAGATTGAGAACCGAATGAAGGTTCTCTTTGTTTGGTTATTAAAAAAATTAAAAAACAAAAATTAGTTCTCATGATCGATTTTCATTCATGTGAGAATTAGAAGTCATTTTTCAATTCGGTTCTCACATGTAATTATGTCAACCTATTTTCATTGTGAGAACCAGGTCAAAAACCGGTTGATGACTCAAGAATCGCCCAACACTGGTTATTACACCATAGTCCCGAAAAGAACTCCTAAAATGGGATGTCAACCTAACAAATGTCTCATATTTGAATCTCCCTAGTAAATATTTGGATTGATGGGACATTTTGGTTCAAGCAAACCCAATTAGAGTTGAAATCAATGGCAAAAACACACATGAACAATGTCAAAGATGACAAAAGACAATGAAAAAATGATAAGAAAATGGGAACATTAATGAAGAATGATGAAATGGTGGTGGGGAACAATGGAGGTGTTGAAAAAACACGTTGAAAATATCAAAGGTGCCAAGTTGGGTAATAGAGGAAAAAAGAAGTTGGCTACAAGGGCCACTAATGGACATTTAGGACATTGAAGGCATTAAAAAAGTTAATGATTTCAATAAGTGAAGATGGAATTTCATGTTCTAGAATTAGTGAAAGTGGAAATGATTCCATGCACAAGGTATAGGATAATAGATTATCAATTTCATATATATATATATATATATATAATCCAAAATCATTTAACTTTAAATATGTTAATATCTTGACCTTGTTGATTTTCAATAGCAAAGCAAAAAACAATGGAAAGTTCATATATTTAATACTTAAAAAACTATTTAAATAGGCTTGAACTTAAAGCTTTATTAAATTGATAAGGGGAGGCAAATGATTGGATACTTTTTATTTATTTTAAAAGGTCAATTCTAATTCTTTCTCATGAAAATCTTTCTTTTGATTAGTTGCACATGATTTTGTTTCGACAATAATAGAATGTGTTGTGAATATTACTCAAGCAATTTGAAGTGCAAGTATAATTTACAAAACTATTAGAAAAATCATGTGAATATCATGCCACATATATACCTCTCTTGTATTTTACACTTTGATTCGAAATCATATACACTCAAGCATATGATTGTGTGGGGGGTTCTATAATAGGAATTTGCTCCTATGTCCTACTTTTATTGATTTCATTGGATGTGGGTAGGTACATAGATCAATTGGTTCCAATTGTAAGGTTTTTAGCATAGTGGAATTGGTGATTTTTAATAATTTTATTGGGGAATTTTGGCAAATTTTTTTACCTGAAAAAAATAAAAAATAAAAAATAATAATAATTTTGACCTATACATTAAAGGATTTTTCATGGAATAGAATGGCATGGATTTTGAAAAAAACAATTCCAAATTGCCAAATTTGTATGATAAGTTCCAATAGGTAGCTGAGAATGTAGGAAAAAATAAAATAAAAAAATAAATTATATATACATTTTTTATTTTATATTATTATTATTATTATTATTATTATTATTTCATCTCTAGTATGTAGCGAAACTGCACTGGTAAAGGTTCTTCTTCTACCATTTAACATTTTCTTTTCTGGCGAATTTTGGCATTGTGGCGAAAAGAAAAGAAAAATTCATTACAAAGGGATTTTTTTGAAAAAAACACAAAAGTCGCCACATTTTGAGAGTGGGGGGAAAAAAAAAGAGAAAAATCTAGAAGTCGCCTATTTTAGATATTGAGTTCAAATATGTAGGTCGCCAGAACTAGGCACGATTTCAAAAAGTTTCCACCGTCCTATTTGACCTGTAGCCAAATTTGGCTCAATTTTCCTCTTTTGGACGATCGCCAGTACACCTACTTGACAAAAATTTGAAAAAACCCTGGCTACCATTTAGGTCTGACTTTTAGCCAAATTTGGCTCATTCCTCTTGTGGATGATCGCCACTCCACCCAGTTGACAAAACTTGGAAAAATAAAAAAGCCCATTTGGGTTTGAACTTTAGCCAAATTTGGCTCAATTCTCTTGTGGATGATCGCCATTCTAAATACCTGACAAATTGTTAAATTTAAAAAAAAAAAAAAAAAAAGCCCTGCTGCAATTTAGGTTTGACCTTTAGCCAAATTTGGCTCAATCCTTTTATAGATGATCGCCATTTAGGGTTAAAGAAGAACTCCTCCTCCTCCTCCTCCTCGGAAGAAGAAGAAGAAGAAACTGTGGACACACCTCCACTGTGATGAGCAGCAGAAGAGCAGCGATTTCAACATGAGAGAAATGGAAGTCTACTATGGAGCTAGATACCCATGTGATTGATTGAGCTCTCTCTGCGGGAAACAAAAAAAAAAAAAGGATCTGCACACTCAGGAAGCAAAGCTAGCAAGCAAGGAAGGAGCCACACCCACCAGAAAGAAAGACATGATGGAGGGGCTTACAGTTTTGTTGAAAGAGAAAGACAAGGACAAGGATAAGGACAGAGACAAGGAGAGAGAGCAGCCGCGTGAGAAAGAGAAGGAGAAAGAGAAAGAAGGAGAGATGGAAGCAGCATTGTATGCCAATTGTTTGCTTCTAGGGCTTGATGCATCTGTACTTGGGCCAGGAGTGGGTACCCGTGCTGGCCTTTTCCGGCATTCCAATCCTCGAGTTGGAGAAGCTCTCCTTCATTTTCTTCTCTGTGCTCTGAGGGGCCCATACCTCTCTTCCAAGGTAGCTACTACTACCTACATGCCCCCCCACCCTTTTTTTTGGCTTGCAATCGTGCTTGTTGCTGTAACTCTGAAGTCGAAAACCCTAACCCTAAATTTCTCATTCAATCTTTTCCACAGGACTTTGCTGGAGTGTGGCCAATCTTTGATGCTGCACAATCACGCGACTTCCGCAAAGTAAGAAGACATCTATCTTTCTTCCTCCTCACATGGGACTCACATTCCTCATCATGTGAAACACACACTCTCTGTCTGTCTGGTCTTGAATGCACTAAGAACTTTGATACTGCACAATCGCACAACTTCTGCAAAGTAAGAAGCCATCTTCTGTCTTCTTCCTCACATGGGACTCACATTCCTCATCATGTGAAACGCACTCTCTCTATCTGTCTGGTCTTGTATGCACTAGGAACTTTTGATGTGTGACCAATCTTTGATGCTCCACAATCATGCAACTTCCGCAAAGTAAGAAGCCATCTATCATCTTCTTCCTCACATGGACTCATATCCCTCATCATGTGAAACAGTACTCTCTGTCTGGTCTTGAATGCACTAGGAGCTTCAACTTTTTTTTTAGTCTCTCCAATTTTATTTTCTTCAGTAGGTGGACATACTGTTGGTCAGTCAGTGCATGGATCCAGACACAACAACATTGTCTGTGTTGTTTTACTTGTATTTTGCATTTGAATCCTCTTGTGGCACCTCTTGATTAAGGAAGCTGCAGATATAGAGATTCAGGGGTATCAAATGCAATGAAAAGACTGGAACAACGGAATGACTACTGCATTCTTCTTCTTGTCTCTGGTGCACTGCTGCAGATAGTGCAAGGGCTTATCAATGAACTGGAAGCTCAAGGAGCCTTACCGCGCAGTAATTCACGAGTTTCATCCCTTGCAACATGCTGTGGTCAAAGGTACAGGTTCCCCAATTTCTCAAAGCTCCTTTTTAGCAATAGGCAGGCATTCCTATTTGATTGTGTGGAGGAACTCTTTGAGTGCACACGGCATTTGTCTTGGGTCAAGAAGATATTGTCTTCAAGTAAATGAGGGAAGATGATCTCTCTCTTCTTTGTTCTGGTCAGGAAGATTCTCTTCACATTCAAGATAATTGTGTTGCGCAGAACCTCCTCCTCTCACTAGATCCTGACAACAACAAGCTAAGAGGACGAACTTCTATTATGTGAGGTGTTGCAGATTTGTGGAGTTGTTGTGGCAACTGTCAGCACATGCATTGCGAGAGGTGCACCGGCGTACATTTCAAGCAGATGTGGCTGCCAATCCTTTGCCAGCACCTCTTACAGAAGTTGTCTCACAAAACTCACATGCAGCTGCACTTCTTGGAGTGACAAAGGTACAAGAAAATGGCTCATGTGAGTCTGAATGGAACAGTCTCTCTGTATCTATGTGTAGGTGCATTAAGACTTTGTTGGAATTCCAGAAGACAAAAAGAGATTGATGAGTACACTAAATTCTGCTTTGGGTCATATTTTTTTTGGCTCACATGTGGAGTGAATGAGTGATGATGGATGTTAGGCTCGGATTGCTCTGGAGCGAAGGAGGTTCCTCAATGGTGCCACGATGGCAGTGCGCAGGCAGGATGTCTGGTCAAGCCTGGCACATGACATGACTGCCGAGTACCGCTCTCTGTGTGCTGAAGAGGTGCTCAGCAACTTTTATCACGAAGGAAAATTTGGTTTTCTGGAATCTAGGTCCATCTGTAGAGTATGACACTGTATAAACTAAAGATTAGGTGGATTTTACTAGCTACCTAGTAGCAGATCTTGTCCACAGTCTTGTAAAGATGGTCTTAAGAGTCTTAGAATGGTTGACCATGTGCCAAAGTGCCACGTCTGCAGTCAGCAAATAGAGTCACAAATGTGATGACATATCATAAGGAAGGAAATCTTATGTTTTATTTTCAAGAACGATGCCCCTTTTGGTTGTTTATTAACTGGCTGGAAAGGCAGGCATATCTGCATCAAGAGCTGGAAAAACTGCAAGAGCCAGAGGATGGAAAGTTCAGGGCAGAGGGAGGAGGAGGAGCATCTACAGGTGATGCAGGAGAAGTGGCTGCAGATGTGAAGTCCATTTCAGTGGCTCGTGCTTCTCAACTCTGGGGGTCCCTTCTGGCTCATACAGGTTGGTGAATTTCCAAACTTTTTTATTTGGTCAAGTCTGTGGTCACCCATGTGTATTCTGGGCTGCAGCAAAGTTGATTGGACACATACCCAGATGACCTGTACGGAACTGCAATTGTTGTTTTAGTGAAATCTCCCTGTCATTACTGTTGATGGATCCCTGAAAACAAGTGAGAGACTGTCACTTGTGTTCATACTGCTGCTCATTTTTTCATTGTTTCTTTGTTATAGTTTGTTCCTTTTGTGTTGTTCTAGATCCCTTCTGGACGAATCTGCAAACTGTGGTACAAACTTTGGGTAGTTGCAAGTTTCGGTCTGGTGACTGCTGTGGCAGCAGAATGGTCCTCCAGTGCAGGTCTTTACTTTGTAGAAAAGCCGGTGTTTGGTTGGAAGATCTTGTCAGACAGTTCTTATGAGTAAATGACATGCCTCTCTGTTCTGGCATTGCAGAGCAAAATGAAAAGCTAACCTCAGGACCCATTGAGGATCTAATTGCACACCGAGAGCACAGGTAACCACTGAAGTTGCACTTTGGTACACACCTTCGGAATATTCATCTTTATAGTATTTATGCAAAACACTTTCCGGGGGTGGTCCAGGAGTGTCTCTATTCATGATTGCTTTTGATCTGCAGGTATAGAATAGATGGAGCAGTATTACGTGCAGCAATGGATCGTGACTCCAGTAGTCTCCATGCGGACACATTTCTTGATGATGTGAACCACAAGCTCCAGAATGAGGAGGAAGGGGTTCAGCAGTCATCACACAGCAGCAGTGGACCAACCACTGAAGGATTGCTAATTGATGAAATCCGAAGTAGAGGTGAAGATAGAACTGCCAAAGGCATTATTTCTCCCTTGGATGTGGCTGAAGTCCTGCGACGTTGGACTCATGCCTTGCAGCGTATTCATAAGCAAGCTGTCCGTTTGGTATGGTTTTATTTATTTATTTTGAACCAATGTTGCCAACAGATTGTCAACTTGATATTTGCAGACAGGAGGATTGCAGGTTTCAGTTTGACCTAGGTGAGCTAGGACATGAGTTCAACTATAGTAAGAATGGAGCTGAGATCTCTATTTGATGGACTGGCTTATGTCAGGGTGGTTTCTGGATGTTGAAGGCCAGGTTAAATGATGGATCAGGGCCCGAACTCATAAAAGATGTGATGGATGGAGAGGAAAATGCGCATGTGCATGCGTTACATGCAACATTGGCAGAGCATAGACAACACCTAGCTAACATTCAGGTACCTGCAGCTGTCAGCTCAGGAACTGGTGGTAGGTTTTGCATAGGCTGAGGCAAGTCGCAATCAATGCTGTTTGAATAAAAATGTTTGAACTGGAGTTGTCTTTGTTCTGTCCTCGTTGCATTCAAGAAGCGCAGCAGTGTAAAATATGAGACAATGTTGACAATTGACAGTGGTATGAAGAAACAAAAAGGTTTCAGGGACTAGATGCATTTTCCTGCCATATTTCAAGAATTTCATCATTTGAGGAGATGGGCTGTTTGTATTTATAGACCAAAGTCTCCAGAGTAGTCAATTCCCTGTTTCTGAAATCTGCTTCCCTTATTTCAGGATTTAGCACTTTTGCAAAACCTTACCTTTGATGATTTACTTGGGGACCAGGTGCTGATGGAGCAGCTGAAAGAGACCTTGCCTGGCATGGAGGAAGCAATATCAGGTCTTCGTCAGCAAGTTGACAGCTCTGATGTCATGTCTGGTTCCAATGCGAAAGAGGCTACACTTGGTGTATCTTCATCCCCTCCTCAAGCATCAATCTCAACAAGGGTACTTTCATCATACAAACTTCTTACACCTTGCACTCTGATTTTGTTCCTGGTCAGGGGAAAACAAAAAGGGTGCTTATTTTTCTCCTGAAAATGGTTGAAACTTGGAATGCATTGTGTCTATGGCAGGTGCATATTTCTTCATTCCATGGTCTTTAGAGCTGATGCCACTCTTTGTCAATGATTAGAAGGACAAATGTGCAGTGCTATTGTTTTTCAGTTTGTTTTCTTTTGTCAATTCGCCTGCAGGGAGAAGGAATCCATCGAGTGGAAGAACTCAATAGCTTGGGTCCCTTGCAGTTGCCACTCAGCCCCACATTGAGACTGCCTCACCTGCCCATGAGTACCATGGAAAGAACATTTTCCCCAGCCCCCATGGGAAGACTGAGCCGTCTGCAGCCACTGAGTCACAGCTTTTCTTCTATACAGTCTTTGGATGGGCCGCAAGAACAGGACAGCTTTGGTGGTAGTACTGTCTCTGGGAATTCTGGAAGTGAAGAAGCCCCAGGTATTGATGGTCATATTCAGTATCTCTCTCTCTCTCTCTCACACACACACACAGAGTTACTGTTAAGCATCTTGATGCTGTATCTAGTGGTACTTTTCATGGGAACTTGCTGCTCTGCTGCATAATGTGTTCGCATTATTGATCTGCTCTCATGGGCAAACTTTGGTGTCACCTCTACAGATATGGTGGATGATGAACTGTTGTCACTGAGACAGGCCATCCGGGAAGCTGCACTCTCTAAGCCTATACTGACTCCCATAGCTAACCCACTTCTGGAGCGATCTCCAGCTGTGGGTTCGGAGCACTATTTCACACCTGTGACCCCTGTGAGCCACTCAGACTGTACCAGAGAATCAGTGTTTGTGGCAATGACAGGCACTGGCGGGGAAGAGCGATCACCAACTCCAAAGAAAAATAGCGAACACATTAGAAGTGGTTATGTGGCAGATTTTAAATCAGGCTTGCAGCAGCAGAGGAAAGGTAGCAGTTTGGCCGAAAGCAAGAACTCCTCCCAGCAGTTTATAGGCACCATGGTGAGTGAGAGGCAGAGGATTGGAAGACCAGAGACATGTCAGGACGTGAAGCTACTTGGTCCAGATCTGCAGCCATCGTCACCACCACTGATATTGGACTCTGCAGGGTTTGTTGGGACATATGACGACCTGCTAGGTAAATTTTTCTGTCACATTATATCTTTTGCATTTTGCTGGTCTGTAGCCACCAACCCATAGAATGCACCTGCCAATCCTGGGTTTAGAAAACCCTGATTGAGAACCATTCTCTAATTGTGGGACAGTGTTTGCTATGCCTGTTGTCTCCAGCACCCATGTCAGCCTGGGATGCAGCGATTATGGATTCCACTGGATCTTTGTCTCCGTCTTCTCAGTTGTGATGGATAGGACTGACCATCACCCATCACAATGTCAAGAAGCTTCTTCCAATATTGGCTCATGAGCTCACATCTTCTTCAGTAAGCAGCAGGTGTGGCTTGCACCTACTCCAAGTCACTCTACTTCTTACTTCTTCAACAAGGGGAATGGGATATCTATTTGTATATCCATCACACCATGCATGTCATGGCAGTTCCCAAACCCCCTTGCGAGTGTTGGATGTGCAGCACATGGCAGCTGAGATGACAATCGTACAGTATTAAGGAAAGAGCTGCAATTTCTTTGTTCTTTCTTCTGTGGCACACCTCACACTTCTCCCTTTTTCCTCAAAGTTCGTGCACAGATCCCAATCTCACAATCTAGAGTGAACCACAACCTTCCATTCCAATTTACCCAATTGACTATAATTTCTACCGTGCCACCCAATTTGAATGTATTGATGCCTTTCTTGCATGGTGGTTTTTGTATGACATAACAGTGGCCTTGTCTTCCCATGACATGACTGGCAATTGTCCCATCATCCCATGAAATCTTGATGATTCAAAAGTTTTGGTCCTGGTTTTGGTCCAAGACTGATTTTTGGCTGGTATGAAGCAGGCATATGTACCTGATATTGAAGTTTGGTAGAAAACTGAAAGTTTGATCTTACCATTGGCAGCACAACCAGTCCCTATGGTATCAACTTTCCAGCATGCCAGATTGGTTTTAGGGTTCAGGGTTTTCAGTTTTGGGCTGCATTGGGTCCAAGATTAATTTTTGGCTAGCACAAGGCAGTAAATAGCTGGTATTGAAACTGGTATAAAACTGGTACATGACTGGTATTCCCTTGGTTCAGACCAAACTGATAGGATCCATATCTTCAATGTTGATAGTAGTGTTGGGTGGGTCTTGACTTTTTAGAACTTCCAGTTCTGGTACTAAAACAAATTAGAACAGTTCTAGTTATGATTCTAGAACCAGTTCCAAATATTATATATAGTTATGATTTGGCTTTTGCTAACTGTAACCAGCTAACTGAGTACCCAAACAACACTGGTTGATAAGAGTGTCAGATACCAGGTGTAGGCTTATATGTGAGAGATCACCCCTCAGTTCTGACAACAACTGCCTTCATGGTCAGAAAGAGGTTCAATGTAATGGAGCACACAGACATCTGCTTGAAAATTGGTGTCAACAGTTTTTTTTTAAGGCAAAACAATTGCAGTACCCAAAAGTGATAAGGAAAGAGGATGCAGTTTCAGTTCCAAAAATGTTGATCCCTTCCTCCAACATGAAAGAAAGATTTTGTGCACAAAAAATAGTTTCAAGAGTTGTCAGCGGTGACCTATGAAGATGACTGACATACGAGGTGTAGGTGTGCTTCAGTGTGATGTTCTCATGTGTCCATGATAGAAGTGCCAATTCCACCTGCAATCCTAAAAATAGCTGATAAGAAGAGCCAGTGCAATTGCAATAAGGACAGCCAACAAGCTCAGACTGACCTTGTGTTGACACATAGGCTTTTCTACTTTATGCGTGACAAGTGATGCTTGTCAATAGATTTGTCCATCTTTGGCTTCCTCTTCTGAAAAACCAGTCTGCTACTATGCTCTTGACACCCTCTTGAGTTGAGTTTGCTTTGGGTTGGTTGACATTTGAGGATTGTACCAAAAGCCCCTGTGGGTGGCAGCAATTTCAAGCACCATCATCCTCATCATCAGTGAAACAATATATCACACTGCAGCAAGCAATGCTGCCAGGAGTAAGCATATGAATGAGAAAGTACATTGAGCAAATTTCAATTTTTTTATTCACTCACTGTTTCGGAAGTCCCCCCATTCTCCGTCACCTCTGCCATGTTGCACAATAATTCCTTGTAATCATTCTTGAGCTTCGATTTTTCTGTTTCTGTGGTCTTTAGTTTGTCTTCCAATGATGTTATGATCCCCTGCAGTTGACTAATTTGCTTCTGCACCCACAGTTCAGCTCTATGCCATTTCAGTAAAGAACAGTCACCACCCAACCCTCCCCCCTTCTTCTGGAACAAGAATAGGATGTCAATATCATTTGCTCCTCTTAAGCATCTCTGCAGAAGAACTACAGCACTTTTGTGTGTTAACAGGAATAGAAGTTCATGCAGCTAAAGAAGGTAGGAAAAAGAGAGAATAACCGAGAAAGTGAGATGGATCAAATCCAAATCTGTACATACATGAGAGGAGTGATTGATGAGGTTGTCCTTGAGTGATAAAATCTCTTGTTGGGCAGCAGTCAGTCTTTGCTGCTCCTGCACCAAGCTCATGTTCTGCAACAGAGAAAGGAAAAATCAGGCACTTGGCTATGGAAAGTGCAATGAAGTTTTAATTGTTAACTGGTTCTGTCAGAAGAACAAACAGTCAGACACACAAAATAGAGAAAGAGCAGACCTGCTGATGTTGTCTTGCTTTGCTTCATGCAATTTGTTTTCCGACACACTCAGCTGTGACCTAAGAAGAGTAAGTTCCAATGCTTGTGCTCTCAAAGCCTGTAGTTCTCCTTCGAGGGTTACTTCACGAAATGACTTCCTCTTCAATGCATTTACATCTGCTTCCAGCTTTGTCTGGTTCTCTTGAAGCTGTCCCTGTAGGACTACTATTTGGCTGGCCAAGCTTGTGTTTTGTTCCATGAGACTTGTCATCTGCTGCACCTGTGTCAAAACATTTTGTGTCTGCTACAAATAATGAAGCTAAAAAAACTTTATCACTGCCATCCATCAATCCAATATTGACTTTCAGACTGACATTGCAAGAAGGGTTAAAAAGAGGAATTAAAAAAGAAAACCTCCAGCTGTTGTTTTTCATGTGTCAACTGTGCTGTGAATGTTTGAAGATGACCCAACTCCTCTCTTGACTTTGCCAAGCTCTCCAACACAGTCCTGTACTGGGCTTCAGCACTATCAACCCTTTCTTGCAAGGTGACCACTCTGCTCTGCAGCTCCATATTTGCAGCTTCTGCCTCCTTGAGCTTTGAGGTTGAAAGATGCATATGTGCTGATATTGCATCCACTTCTGCTGCCTTTTCCAATTCCATAGAAGAGAATGTCAGTTACTGGCTTAGATGCATTTCCAAACATATGGAGCCCAGGTTTAGGGGAAGAGGTGGTAGCAATGCAAGCTTTTTCCCAGTCTCCTGATCTACAGTTCAAACTTGTTGCCTTTCATATACTGTCTTCACTAAGTTGGAACTGTATAGCACAAAAGGTGTTCTTTGATCTACCTTTTGACTTGCCTTCTCTTCTGCCTCACAGCACTGCACTTCCAACAATGAAAGCTTCCTTCCCATTTCTGTCATATCTGCATTCATCTCAGAATCTGCGTCGTGCGCAACCAGCAACAGATCCTGCAGTGAAGCAGCTGATTCTGCAGCATTCTGGGCAGCACGTTGATGTTCACTCAACAGTTTTTCAAGCTCAAGAGATCTTTCAGCAAGATGCTTTGCACAATCCTCATAGAGGGTGGCCTGATCCAGAGAACTTGAAATTTCCATTTCAAGCTTCTTTACATTTGCTTGCAAAAGGGTACTACAATTTAACTTCTCCTCGCTGGAAGACTGGTGGGCAGCAATCAGGTCCTGCAGCTCCATTGCATTATCACCCAACTGTCTCACAGTTTCAAAACATTGAGCAATGATCTCTTCCACACCCTCTAGCCTCCGAGCCTGCTTACTTTCCTTCACTACATAGCTTTGCAATTCCTTCTCCAGCTCCACAATCCTGGCTGCCAATCCTGTAAGACTTGCACTGCCTTCCTTCATTTGTGATTCATGCGACACCCATACAATGTCAAGCTCCAAACTTTGCTTTGTTGCAACATCCTCCAGAACATCAATTGCATTGTCCTTGTCCTCCTCCACCTGGCAGCAGTCTGGCCTTGATGCTCCAAGGCCTCTGGGTGGTTTCTAGTTCTGCTGCTGCCATTTGTAACTCCTGTTCCAGTTCTCTTACTTTGGATTCTAACTTGAGCATTGCTTCTGTGGCATGATGTGCTTGTGATTGGTGTAGTGACAGTACTCGTTCAAGCTCCAGAGTTTGTGCAATTGACTCCTCCTTTGCACTGGCCTCATGATGAGAAGCTCGATCCTCAATGGCTATGATCCTCTCTTTGCTGGCATTCAGCTCACATTCCAACTCTGCCACCCTCGCTTGTGAAGATACGAGTTTGTCTTCGACATCCTTCTCTCGTACTTGGTACACAGTTAATAGAGCTTCAAGCTCCAAGCATCTCTCACTGCATTTCTTCATGCCATCCTCCTGCACTCAGCAGTCATACCTTTGGCTATCAGCACTTAGACTTATACCTTAAACCTAAACCCTATACACACCTTCAGCAACCCAATCCTGGATTTTACTAAAGAGATAAACACAGGTTGCTTGCTTGCTTTGAGATTTTTCACCCAGAGAGAGAGATTTTCACACTGTCACTAAATGCAACAAGCCTGAGAGTTTCCATCTCTTATAGCGAGAACAAAATACATGAATGGTGGGTGTTCTGGAAAATCAATCACAAAGCCAGGAGTGTGTCAGTACATGCATACCTTTTTCTCTAAATCTGTTGCCTTCTCCACTGCAGCTGTCAGCATCTCTCTCAAATTAGCAGCTGTGGCTTTTGATTCCTCCAGCTCTTTCTCTGTTTTGTTCAACTCACTCCAAAGATCGGTCATTGTCTTCTTCTGTTGTTCCTTCCCGACAAGTATGTTGTAGTCCTCATCCACATTTGCTGCAAGGCTCTCAGCAGAACTGTTGTGTGGAGGACTCACCAATGCTGCGACTGGACAGAGAGCAACCAGCTCCTTTGATTTCTTCAGCTCAGCTTCTAGCTCTTCAATCCGACCTTCAAGGGCTTTCACTTGCTTAACATATACAAGCAAATGTGTATGCAGTTAGAAGACAACAGAAAGGAAGGAACCACTAGTAATTCTACTTGCCCATTACCCAACTCTGGTATATATATACTCTTACTCATCCTTGCTATGTAGCCCTAAACCCTAAACCCAATAGTTTCCCACAAGACATAAGCCTTACCACGCATGTTCTGTACTTCTCATGTGTACATGGAAAACATAGCATGTGAACTATGTCGTGTCCACTCAAAACAAGCCTTACCAAGCATCTTTAGTTTACAAAGCACATAGTAACATAGTATAATACAAAAAAGACTTCACCACTTCCCATGGCCCTCCTCCCAAAGGGGCAGGCTCACTCGAATTTCCATTCACAATCTGCACTTCCAATTCAGTGATACGCTTGTCACTCTCTTCATGCTGGGACTTTGAAGCTGCAGCCTCAGCTTGAGCCCTAACCAGTTGAGCCTTCATTGCCTCCAATGAGGACTCCAATACTGGCAACACTTTGTGAAATGCCATATGGAATCCTTTGTCAGGGAACCTGAATTTACAACAACAATTACTATTACTGGTCAGGAATCCAGATGTGAATAAGGAATGAAAATTATGTTTCCCCAGCTGGAATCAATACTATGCTGGTCAGCAATCTGAGAGTAGAATCTGGAATATTATGTTTGACCCCGCCCAAGCTGGAATCTCGAGTAAGTACTGAAAGCAAGTATATGAAAACTGTGAACAACTTCTGTGAGAACAGAAACAAAGATGGGTGGTTTTATGAACCATACCCCCTGTTCACCAGTACACAGTTGTTGAGCGACTCCCTGTAAACAGCCCATTGCTCCCACTAAAAGTCAACTTTAAGACATCAGTAAACTTCCATGCCCCCAACAGCAGCAACTGTCACTCTTAGTGCAAGATTTCATCAAAGCCAACATCATAGCCATTGCAATACATTTTAATTTGCAATCAGAGGCAGTGGCCCACACACATGCATGCACACACACATATATATGTTATGAAAGTGATGCACAGAAGCTCAAAAGTACCGAATCAAAGTTTTGGTTGTGGAATCGAAGGATTAGGCCTTCATCCTTGGTTGCCTGCAAGATCTGTTGGAAACCCATTATGGATTTGGTCAGGTACTCCAGACAAACAATGGGGACTAAAACTGAGCATGTAATGTACTATAACCTGAAAGACAAGGAATGCAGTGTCTATCCATAGATGCAAGCCAAATGAGAAACAACTACTTTTACATTTTTCTTTGAAAAACTAAAAACTCCCCTGCACAAAAGCCAATCCATCAAGTTCCAAAACACACTGATGATCATCATCATTCCACACAGCTATCCAAGAAAACCAGTAGTAGAAAGTCTACTGCAAAACACCCAAATTTGTAGTTGATACCTACCTTTCCTTCCGCAACTTGTGATCGAAAGCCAATGAACTTCTGATCATTGCTTTTGAGCAGCACAACAACTGCTTCAGCTGGGTTCCTGATGCAACAGAAAATTTTCCATGACAAAAGCAACATTTTGTGTACACCCTAGTCTTTATTGCTTCCACTATAAAACATCAAACAGGGAAAAATGCTGCAATGGTGGATCCAGAATTTTTATTTCAATCTTGATGCAGTTGTCAAACTATTTGCCAGTGGATCTTCTTACCCAGTATGCCCATCATCAGTGGAAGCTTCACCATTTGTAACAAAATCCCACACGAGTTGTTTGGTGTCAACCTTCTGTGCATAATAGAAACCCCCATTTGGTGCTGCCAGGGCAAACAAACCACCCGCCTACACACACCACATCCAACCAACAATTTCCTTACAACCCCACTGAGATTTAACCCTAAACAAATGTAGTCCTCCAAATTTTGACAGAAGCAAAGGAAATCAAAAGTCAATTTTGGACTAAACTCCCCAAAGGGTTGAGGGTTTAAGGTTTAAAGGGGCTAAGGTGCTTGCTTTTCACTTGCAAGCATTGTTCAGGGTTTAGGGTTTAAGGTTTAAAGGGGCTAAGATGCTTGCAAGTGAAAAGCAAGCACCTTAGCCCCTTTAGACCTTAAACCCTAAACCCTGAACAATGGACACCTTACTAAACTGTCAAAAACTGTATCTGCAAAACTCTTGAAGTTCCATAAACCCACTAAAACAAAGAAAGACTATCACAGAAAAGGACTTTTTTTTACCTCAAGCAAGTCAATAATCATGCCCATGCCCATGCTTATTGCTTTTGTGCCTTCTAGGCCACTGCCAATTCAGTCAGGTAGTAGAATTCCAACTGCAAGAAAACACCCACCACCAAAGAGTATGATTTTTCATGATGCACTGACATTTGATGTTAGCCTACAAAACCTCCAATTCTGGAATCATGGACGAAAACATCAATTTTCCCACATGGAGAACATCAAACTTCCCACATCTTCTTCTTCTACTACTACTACTACTTCTGCATCAAAAGCATAAATTTGCTTACATGAAAAGGGTAAGCTCTAGACACAGATGACCTAAAAAAGAGGCAGGGAAATGGAGGGGGGCAAAAGATACACACCCAACTCTGTAAATGCTCTGTTAATTGCTACTCTGCACTAATCACCATCATCCTAAACCAAAAATGGGCAAATTCCCAATGCACTTGCACTGGATTAGCAATGCCTTCCTTTCATGATATCCGGATTCAAAGGATCTGGAATCTCCCTCTGTTGCAAGCTGATGCCAACCCTTTGCCAAGCCCCCAAGGTATGTATGTATGTAGATAGCCTATCTTGCATTCCCATTCCGAATTAAGGGCAAGTGCAAACCCTAATTTTGTTTTAGGGTCTAATTTTTTCAAATTTTGCAATAGTAGAAGTGGTTCCATTGGTAATAAATGTATGCCATATTTCACTCTAAACCCTAAACCCTACCCCCCCCCCAGATTGTTTTCAATGAGGTGTTGTTGGCCACAAAATTAGGGAAGATATGATGATTGCACATGCCTAAGCATCACCCCCACACCATAAACCCTAAAAAACTATAATATCACCTCTTGGTATTTAAATGCAAGTGATTTGGATGATGCTTTTGATATGGGATAATTATGAATTCATTTACAACTTAAGGTTTTGGATTTGAGATTATGGGGGAGGGGGGTTAAGGTGTGTGAACATTATAATCGACCATACTATTTACACAAAAGCCTTTTGATGGTTGAGCCAATAGTTTTCAAAAGAATTCATTATTGCATTCTTATATGCACACTAATAATATGAAGGTGTTGGCAAACAGATGCATCATCATATGAAACTTGGAACAAAATAACATAAAAGGTAAATAATTAATATTTATTTATTTATTTATTTATCTTTTTTTGGTATTTTTTTGGGTTTTTGTTAGGTCAACCCAAAACCATGTTTGGCATCATGTGAGGAGATAAATGAGACTTACCTACCTACCCTACCAAAATCAAAAGAGGAGCTTTATAAATAAGTATTCACACAATTCACAATCAAATAGGGGGTGAATTAGGACTTTTTTTTCCATTAGACATTAGGGTTTAATTTTTGATGTTTTGGATATGTTTTAACAAATTTCTCAATGGTTTTTTAAAAATTATGTTGCTCATTTGTTCTCATTTTGTTGCCCAAGTTCCCAAGCACCACATTTTTATCACATATTTCACCCTAAAAATTTTAGGGTTTTAGGGAGGGGGGTTGTGAATGTCCAAATTTTGACTGAATTTTTCTATTAATGAGCAAATAAAAGAGGCTCAAGTTCCAAAAAAATACATTAATTCTTATTTATTTTTAAAAACAACTTTTTGGATGCACCCATAACTAATTAATTAATTAATTAATTAATAGATAGAATCAACAACAAGTACCCATGAAGCACACCACAGATCTCATCACATGTCAGACAGTGTCAGGTAAATTAATTATTATATTTATTTATTCGTTTCTTTCTTTCTTTCTTTTTTTAGGTCATCACATGTCAGGCACCGTCAGTTCAATAAATTTTAATTAAATTTCATTGGTTTTTTTAGCACTTGGAGCAGATTTTTAATTTTTTAATTTAAAAAAATTTTAATTTTTTTTTCCTTTGGTGGGGATAGGCTACACTGGGAACAGAATATGTTTATTTGTGAATATTTGTAAATGTCCCTCAATGCATATTAGTACCCTATAATAAGCCAACTTTTATTGTGCCAATGAGGGCATGGTGCAAGGCACAAGCCAAGCTCAAGACCTAAGTTCCCAAAATGTGAATGTGCCCACCTCTAACACTAAAAAAGAACTAATTCATTAGGACCTTACAAATGAGAATTGATCCATTTTTGGCACATTTTGAAATATTTGTGTGGTGGGAGCAAGATGCATTTTTATTGTGTGTCTCATGGTAAAAAAACAACACTTCAATTGTGTCACCCTTACATGAAACTATAGCATACCCAATTGCTTATCCATCTTCTTTTCACAATTTTAATAGAATGCAAGCTTTTAAAAGCTCAAAAACCTTTTAAAATGGTACCCTTTTCTTCAAATTTTATTTCAATGAAGGAAAGCTTCAACCATCTATCAAATGAATTTGGTCATTGAACTTGGATGGAATTCAAGCTAGAATTGTTCGGTTTTTAATTTTAAGAAGAACCTTGGGTTATGGTTCTAAAACTTTTAAAGTTTTTGATGGAACCTTCAATCCAATTTGGAGACTAGTTTTTTGGATTTTAAAAACTTTTAAATATGATTTTTCTGAACAAAATTGGAGCCTAATTCAATTTAAGATGAAATCTAGTTCCATTTTATTACACAAAACTAAACCTTTTTTTTATGTGTCATATTAGTTTGTTCAATTAATTTACACAATCCAAAATAAAGATTACATCATATTGATTATGTACAACAAATTAAAACTAATTGTTTTCATTAAAAATAATGTTAAGTTTTTATATTTTACAAAAGTTATAGTCATCTACCTAGAGCACTTGAACATATTTTTAAAAGGACAACATCCTTGGTTTAATTTTTTCCAATTTTTAAAAGAAACTACCATGATATCTAATCAGATTCGACAATAAATTATCGAATAATTAATTAAATCTTAAGATCAACATTTGGTTCTTTAATTCTAAATTTTTTAGCATGTAATGATTATAAATAGTAATAAGGTCATCATTTTTAAGTTTGTGGGATAATCCAATGTGTCTAGATTGCCTTATTCAATTCAAATGGTAGTTTCAACAAAACATTGAACCTTTGGTCCAAAACTACCTTAAAACTTGGACCTAAACTTGCTTAAAATCAAAAACATTCCAAGAACCAATGCTGGGTGGTTATATAATTTACTTGGTTAAAATTGTTGGTTATAACTTGACACATAATTTTAATTTTAAAATTTTAATAACGAAAATTTATAGATTATTTCAATGGTTCAGAAAGTTGTTAGAATTGACAATTTAATATAACATCTTAAATTTTATGGTAATATAACCATAGCCAAAATCTCAAACAAGTTAAAAGGTTTGTCCAATATTAGACCAAGGTATGTGGGTCATCAACTATGTCAAAGATGTGATCCTTGCCATGATTGTATGAATTTGAAACCGCTCGCAATAGACCTAGAGTTTGTAGATTTAGAATTGATATGTTTAAAACTTTAAAAGATTAAAATTTGAACAAAACCCAAAAAAAAATTCAAATTTTTTATGTAGTTAAAATGATGATAATACATAAGACAATTAAAGAAAATATAGTTCCAAAAAAAATAAATTTAAATCCTTCTATTTTTGCTAACTTTTGAGATTTTAAAATTAAAATAGTCTAAAAATTAGTGTCTATAAAATTCAAAAAAATCATCATTTCCAAAAAAAATTGCCATATTGAGAATCTTTCACTTTTTTAAAAACCATGAACATGAAGAGTTAGGTTGCAAGATGATGGCAAATAAGAGTTTTCAAATTTGGACCTTGTATATTTTATCATCGATTTCATGTGTTTTATTTTAAATACAAAACCTAACGAAGCCATGACTATATGGGAAATATATTAAAGTTCACTTGAATATGTTCATATTATAATCAGATGCACTTTTCATGTAACCATTTGGTTAAGGGGGAATTTGTTTTTTGAATTTTCAAAATATGTGAATAAAAATATAGGGTCTTGTATATTGGATGTTGGGTAAAAATTATAATTTAATTAGTTTTACAATATGTTATATTTATTATAAATATATATATAATTAATATAGGGTAACATTAATATAACATATGTATTAAACATTTTAAATATTAGTCATTGGTAGGTTCAATTGGTAGATTATGAGCTTCTAATTTTAAATATTTTATATTATATTTTCCATTTTTCTATTTAATTTTGCACTTTTTAATGTAAGCATGATCTAATTGATAAATTTTCCTTTTAAAAACAAGTTCTCTCAATCTTGTTTTAAAATGATAATTATATTTTGATTCACTTTTTTTTTTTTCATTTCCATTTCTCATCCATAACTTAAATATGGTCTATTTGTTAGTTTGTTGAATTAATTGTATTTGAATTTTTGAAAGTTCTTGTTAGTGATTAGTGATTTTAAAAATAGAAATATTAAAAAGTTACATAGTGGTAATGATGAAATGTGATAATGGGGGATCAAAATGAAAGGTAGTGAATGAAGAATTGTTAGGCAACCCAATAGAGGAGGAGAATTAGATTGTTGCAAATCAAAAGGAAGTGTGATAATGGGGGATCAAAAGGAGAGGTAGTGAAGGAATAAGTGTCAGGTAACCTAATAGAGGAGGAGAACTAAATTGTTGCAAATCAAAAGGAAAGGTACTGAAGGAATAAGTGTTGGGCAACCTAATAGAGGAGGACAACTAGATTATTGCAAAGAGTTTTTTTTGTTTTGGGCATAGATTTTTGGACAAGCATCATAAGTATAAAACTTTCAATTTTGGACATGACCAATTTTAATGAAATGTTTTTGGATGTTTGTTGGTTTATGTGTGAAAAGCACTTGCATGTTATTGTAAATATTTGTATGTGTTAGATCAAGAATATAATCAAGGAGTGGATCCCATACCTTAGATTGTTACTTGTGAATTGGATAGATGAAGGTGGATTCATTATGTGCTCATTGATAAGAACGTGTTATTATTCAATGGAATGACAACTCCCCCTACCCCACTCATTGCATTCCTAGATGGAACAAGCCTTAATAAACCTATTTTATATAATACACAAATTTCCATGAAATTCACATTCAAGGGAACCATTTATGATCGTGATCTATGGTTCCATTTTAATGTAATCAATTTGACTTGTAACATGAATTGACATTAGAAGATGTGCTTGAAATGTGAATTGACAATGGGAACTTTTTGGAACATTTCCTAGTTGAACTTATTACCATTCAACAAAATAACAATTCACCCTATCATGTTTTTTGGTTGGAATGAACCTACCAAGATGATTTCATAGTACACAAATTTCCAAGAAATTCACAATCAAAGAAATATGATATATCACCTATTATTATGATGTATTCACATCATTATCAAAAGAAAATATGTAAGGTAGATAGATAGCTAAGTAGAAACATAGCTAACCCATCCCTTTCCAACAAGTCTTACTAGGTTTTTTCTATAATATATCACCCTGTGATTATGATTTGTTCACATCTATGTATGAAGCAAGGTAGTTTGTTTTGTCACATTGAAATTTGTCAAACCATGACACTTCATGTCATGCTTTTCGTATTTTCAAAAAACTTTTGATGAATACAGGTGCACTAGTTTGATTTGAAATTATTTGGAACTACTATGTGGAAGCTATTGATTATTAAAACATTTTTTCAACAAAAACTAATTAAAATTTCATCTAAAAACCATATTGGAATTTGGGAGCATTTTTGGTGTAGTTGGAAACCCATGATTTAGTAAAGTTTATTTCACAATTTTTAGAGCTAAGGTGTGAAAGATATTGATTTATGAGTGGATTTTGTTGCCGTAAATTCAAACAAATTGTAAAAATTGGGTTTGCAAAGTAAAATCAATTGAACCTTCAATGTGTTCATGCTTGGGCCAATGACACGGGGCAAAAAGTATGTAATGTAAATATAGGAAAATTTTCTATTTTTAGACCTTTCTCCAATGTAAAGAACTAAAAAGATTGTTGAATTTTATTCTTTTCAAAATTTGGTTTTTTTTTTTTTTTTTGTTTTTTTTTTGGTTATGTTCTTATAGGTTGTATTATATACCATGGTCTTATGCGAATTGTAAGGTCCCATGGAAAATTATGATGCAAGAATTACCTAAAAATACAAGGAGAAAATATGAAATGTTTTTTACATAGTAGGTAAGGCTTGAGGTCAAAGGCATTACCAAAATAAAGGTACTACTTGTGGTGACACCCATGGTGGCACTCACATTCTAGTTATGCCCTTGTTTGAGGGCCATGGCAAGGTTTGAGGTCAATGACATTACTAGAATAAGGGTATTACTTGAGGTGACACCCACGATGGTGCCCACATTTTGGTTATGCTTTTGTTTGAAGGCCTTGGTAAGGCCTAAGGTCAAGGGCATTACTAGAATATGGGGTATTACTTGAGGTGACACCCGAGGCAATGCACACATTCTAGTTATGCCCTTGTTTGAGGGCCTTAGGCCTAAGTTCAATGACGTCATCATAATAAAAGGTGTTATTTGAAGTGACACCCAAAGTGATGCCCACTGTAAAGGGGTGAAAGTGTGGCCCTTGAACATTACTATCTTCAAGGAGGTAAGGCCGAAGGAACAAGGTCAACACCTTAGTACTCAAAAAAGAAACTATTATCGCTTGATTATTTTACTACAACTACTCAAGTAATAGGTAAAAATTCATGTAAAGAGCTAAAGAGAGTAGGGTTTGTTATCAAATAATAGACCTACCATCTTATTTATAGGCTATTCTAGTAATGCCAAAGGAAGAAAATATAGAAAGGTGCATGGGAAACGAAAATATCTACAAAATAATTACCTTCCAAAACTTTATAATACTTTTAGTGCCTCTGAATATTGCCCTAGTGGGTCTACAAGCAAAACATAAAAAATTGTCATGGTCATCATGGTGGTGAGTATGTGTTATAGCTTGCACTAAAGCATTTTAATTGTGATTGTGATCATTGCAGTGGCCATTTCTTTATCATCATGTGCTACAAATGTTTGCAAGTAAATATTCCTCTTTGTCACATTTTTTTTCATTCATTGGTTTGTTATTTGATATATTAACAAGTTTTTCACCATGCAACAACTATTTCAGTTAAGCAACCTTGGGTACTAGCTGTTTCAGTTACTTCCAATAACCTTGGGTATTAGCTATTTAAGTTGTTTCTAGTAACCTTGGGTACTAACTATTTAGTTGCTTCCAGTAACCTTAGGTATTAATTGCTTTAGTTGTTTTTAGTGTTTTCTACTTCAATTGCTTTTATGTTTTAGTTTTTTTGCACAACAATTGATAAAACAACTATAAAGATGTTTTCATCAATGGTATCCACAAGTGCCACATAACTTATAATAGTTATTTCAAATGCCACAATACTTACAACAACAACAATTTGATGTGATGAAAAAGATGACATTGATTTTAAATCTCAATTTGAAATTGAGCTTGGAACACAAGAGGCATCAAATGTTGACCTTGTTGTAACTTAGGAAACTTTGTTTCCAAAGCTTGCGGCCAATTAAAGTTTGTGGTCTCTTAGCCATCGATCATCAACCTATTAGGTTTTTTTGTGATGAATAATGATACAACAATGAACATTTGTAACCCATAAATGATGTGGTGTTTTGTTTGTCACCCCATTCAATTGGAACTCGTTGATGCATAGGGAAAGCACAAAGGGTTTGTGAGCTACAACAAAAACCATGGCACAAGCGCTTTGAGAAAGCATGCTTGTCATGAATATCCAACTTTGTACAAGAAGTGTAGGTTGTTTTTGCTACAAAAAATTGTACAAACTCAAAGTGAAAAACAAGGGACAAAAAAGAAGAAAATTGTCCCCCCTTCTCAAATCACAAACTGTTTTGGCAGCCAACGACCTTACCATAAATTAGATTCGTTACATCAGATATTTTTGGAAGATTTAGTTCTATATGTTACAAAGGTTATCACCTTTTTTTTCTATTGAAAATTCATGGTTGCAGCGTTTGGTTTTGTGATAGTGTGGGTGTGTACAACTTCCCTCCTATTGCCAAATGATGATTGAAGTGTTCCTTAATATGGTGGACAAAACCATGGAAAATTGTATCATCCCTAATTTTGCATCTCCTATTACTTATACATGTTCATTGGACCTTTGGATGTCTTGTGTAAGCTTGGATACCTTTGTTATTGTTGTGAGCTTCATCAATGCCTCATGGGAGCCTTGTCATGTGAATTTGGGATTTTTGAAGTACACAACATTGTATGTGCAACCATGACAAACTAGGTAAAAACTTTATTAAATTCCTTTGCTTTACTTGACAAAGTAATTTTGCATACGTAAAAAATGAAAGGTTTAATTTACTTTGATTTTTGGATTGACTCTTATTGTTGCTTGTTTGGCCTTTCAACTAGCATGCCCATTTGTAGGGTTATGTTTTGGGCATGCCATGTCAAAGGCAACTTAATATGCTATTGAAAACAATAAAGTTTATGCTGGATTTTCAAAAGTTAACTTGAAAGAAGTTTAATTTGCATTATAAAAGACCATTACTTGGACAATTGATATAATAAGGGGTGATAAGAGTGGAAAAAGTCTTGTATTGTTGTAGGTTTGTTTGCCAAGATGTTGAAAACTTCGGTGAAGATGAAGTTTGCTTCTCGAATCATCATATTCTAAGAAACACTAGAATATCATAATGTTATCTCCATTTGTTACGGATGACAACAAGTTATTCATTTATCTTTTAAAATGTCAATACTTCAAACTTGGGCTATTGTTCAAGCCATTATAGATACACTCCTTCCTATTGTGAAACTTTGTGTCTTGAATCAAAATGTTGGTTATTGGTTGTTGTTAGATGCATTTTATTCTACCTTCACCTTATGCATCCCATGAAAGTTGATGTAGTTAGGGCCCAAGCTTTAAATTAGCCATTGATTTGTGTGGACTTTGATTCAAAGTTGCACAAATTCAAGTTAAGGATGATGACACAAGTCATCAATATTTTGTTCCCATTTTTGGCATTTGTTTTAGCTTATAATCAAGCCAAGGCCCATAACATGTTTGTTATCATGTTGGACCTTGGCTTCAAGAACATGAAAATCATATGGGATTTTGTGGGCAATGACATGCCATTTAAATTGTTATAAATTATGACACCAATATTGTGTGCCCTTTTTTTATTACACATGCTTTTTCATTTGAACTTATTAAGGTAACAACAATAGATCAACAGACAATAATTGAAGATGATGATTTATTTTTTGGGCAAATTGTATCAAATGATGATGCAATCATGTCCGCCTTGAAGAACGAGTTACAATTATAACGATGGTTGGTTGTGTGACGAATTGAAATTGAAAACCTTCTATTTTGGTGGGTAAAACATGTTGTGTAATTTTTCCATGTCTCCTTTTTCGCTTGTCAAGTACTTGGCATTGTGGGAAATCGCATATTGAAATAGAACGAATTTTAATGTTGCAGGTGTCATCACTAACTTGAAGCAATCTAGGCTTGGAATTGAGAATTTAAATCAACTCGTTCTCATCAGCAAGAACTAACTTAGTGACGCTTGTGTTTAGGTGTGATGGACCTTTGAAGCCTAAGCCATGTCTGAACTTTTGGAAAGGGATTTTGTAACATAAATATTTCCTTACTTCACATTTGTTAATGAATTTCTTTTGATGAAATGGGCTGAACCCAAGAATGGCTTAATGGTCTTCAATGTGGGTTCATTAATTAGGGTTGAAAGTTGTGTGGTCTTTTGTATTAGTTATGTTTTGGAGTCATATGTGTCTAGTTGAAACTTGAAACCTTTTGTGAATTCTATCATTCCTATGTTGCAGCTGGTGTCTTTCTTTAAGTGTTTTTGGGCATGTGCATTGTTTTAGGAGGTCAATTTTGTTCTATTTTGCAAGTCATGTGTTTTCATTTGTGGTTGAATTTGTCCTTGGATTTTAAGGTCAGTTGTTGATTTTCTATGATTGAACGCCTCTCCAATCCATTTTGTTATCATTTTTCATGCGCATTGAGGACTTGTGTCATTTGTAATGTTCAGCCAAATTGAAGGTATGTTTGATGGTCTATCCAATGTCAAATGCCCAGAAGCCTAATTTTAAGGAAGGTTTTGTCCTTGGACATTAAAGTCAATTGTTGATCTTCTATGATTGGAAATTCATTCAATCCATTTTGTTATCATTTTTCATGTGCATTGAAGACTTATGTCATTTGTAAGGTTCAAGTCATATGTTTGTTCAACTAGATTGAAGGTTTTTGTCATGGTCTATTCAATGTCAAATGCCCAAAAGTTCAATTTTGAAGAAATAGATTGTTGTAGACGCGAGTAGTGAATAAGCATCAAGTACATAATTGTTGCAAGTTAGATGTAGTTTCATAACATTTTCAAATTAAAAAAATTCATTTTTTCAAATACTTGCTTTGTAATTGCAATTACCATTTTTTTTGTTACAGTAAAATCCTTAAACCCTAACCGTAATTAGATCTCCCCCTTTCTAAATAACTTAAACCCTAATACCCGAGAACCTCCCATATTTTTTAAAAAAACATTGACCTTAACCAAAGGTTTTGGATTTTTTTAAAAAAATTCAAAACCTTACCCGGAGGTTCTTTCAAAAAATAATAATAAGAGGGAAACGACCTTAAAGGTTCTCCAAGATCAATTTGTAGGGATGAACATTTCAAAACGAAATGTTTTTCATCCTTAAAAAATATAAGATCCCTTTAATGCAACCAAGTGAATCTTACCCTTGTAAGGTGCACTCCAAATAGACAATGAAAATTTTGGTGGCGATTATTGAAGGTAGATAAGTGAGTAGGTAGGAAAGTAGGGAGGTAGGTAATGAACCAACCCTCTTCCAACAAGTCTTATTGGGTTCCTTGGATGATATATATCACCTCTGATTGTGTGATCTATTCACATCATTATCAAACTTAAGTGTGTAGGTTGGTAGGTAAGAAAATAAGGAGGTAGGAAAGTGTGGAAGGTTGATGATAGGTAGGCAATAAGTAGGTAGGAAAGTAAGGAGGTAGGTAACCAACCCTCTTCCAACCAACAAGTTATATTGGGTTCCTTGAATGATCATGACCTGTTCACATAATTATCAAGAGAAAGTGTGTAAGGTTGGTAGGTAGATAATAGGTAGGTAGGAAAGTAGGGAGGTACGTAACCAACCCTCTTCCAACAAGTCTTCCCAGGCCCAGTGTTTCCCAAACGCAGGAACGCAGCCCAGCAGAGAGGGAGCGAGAGAGAATGGCAGCAGCGGTGACGGAGCTTGCGGGAAGCTCCGTCGTCTTCGTACCCACCTCCAGAATTGTGTGCAATTCTGTTGGCCTCTGTTCTTCTTTCTTACCAGCATCCAATGCTTGCTTTCCGCTGCTGCGACCGTCGCTTGGATTGCCTTCGTTTCGTGTTTGGAGCACATTTGTTGAAGCAGGTGGTTCGGGGAAATGCGCAAACGGACGAGCTCTAGAGTTTGAAGCAGCAACAAGATGCGACAATGGACGAACTCTAGGGTTTCAGAACGGCTTAGCATAGCGGAATCGAGTGCTAGGGAGGTCGGTAGTCGCTGCTGTAGCGGAAGAGGGTGCGAGAGAAGAAATTGAGGATGATGATGGTGAAGGCTATGACTCACTCGAGGAGGACATTGGTTTTCAAGGAGAGGAGAAAGTGGAGGAGGAGGAGGAGGAGGAGGAGGAGGAGGAGGAGGAGATGGGAGCTGCACCGGTGAAAGCGAAGCAACGTGCGGTGAGACGAACCTTTCGGTTGTTGGGAAACAAGGAGAAGAAGGAGCTTCGTGCATATGCCCATCAATTAGGCGACGACATTTGTGTGCACCAGGTCAGAAATTACTTTTCCAATCTCACAAGAAAAATAGATCTTCTTCTTCTTCTTCTTCAGTTGTGGTTGATGGACACCTAACTTGGTTGTGGCCACAAGTTCCTTGTGGACCGACCTTAGTTGAAGCCCCTGAAGGTCTAGGTTTGAGCAATCATGCAGGAAAGTGAGCTTGTTGAAGACGAGCCATTGCATCACCACTTGTGGGTCTAGGGTTTACGGTTTGGGATTTTAGGTGTTGTAAGATCCCTAAACCGATGGAATTTGTGGTTTTCTAGTTGTCAAGATCCGACCAGGAATGTGTCTGACGATTTGCAGGTTGGAAAATGGGGGGTAACTGCAAATGTTGTTACAGCAATCAGTGATGCATTGGAGGCAAATGAACTCATTAAGGTGTGTGTCTCTGGCTGCCCCTCTCATTTTGCCGTTTTGTGTAACTCCATCTGTCCTGAACAGAACAATGTTGCCAGATTTGAGATCAATGAAAACATCCCTCATTTAAGCTGCTGCCATTGATCAGGTTTCAATAGCAGGGAAACCTGACATGAATCTTTTGAGGATGCCATCTATCTATGTCCACAAAGAAATCCTCGCTGTGGATACAGGCTTCTGCTCTCCAGTGTGGTTTCTGCTAATTCTTCTGTTCAACAGGTGAGAGTGCTTGATAACCTTGCTGATGAGATGGAGGATACTGTGCGGGAACTGGAATCAAGAACAGAAGCACAAGTTGTTGGCATAATTGGAAGGACCTTGTTGCTGTATCGGCCTAGTCTCCGGAAGCTTGCTGCAGCACAAGCTGCCCAGGAGAAACTACAACAGCAGCAGAGAAGAGCCCGCACTGGTGGTGTATCTGCAGGATGGGTGGGTTTCTTTGTCTTTGTCCCTTGGTACATCTCCTCCCTGTTGCTGTTCCTGCCATGGTTTGACCGTCCAAAATCTCATATCTTGCTGGACCTGAACTGCAACCTTGGAATTTCACCACCTGTCCCTTCAGGGCTGCTGCTATTTAAACCAGGATTGAACTGCAAATACTTGGTATGATGGCAATCAAGCCTGGAAATGATTGTCACCTGTCAGACCTCTGGTGCATTGATAGATGACATATGATGTATGCATATAGCAAGTTACCTTAGAGCTCTAAGGTAACTTGAGATGCAGGGGCACCTGTACCTGCAAAATTGCAGTATTTGTTGACACGGTGAGCTCTACTCCTGTGCTTCCAGTTAAGCTCTGATGATGGCAATATGACCAGCTTCAAAAGTGAGCACTCAAAAGCTTGCAGCTTTTATCTGTTCTCGGCAACTGCAAGGGGTACATTTGCATCTTTGTGCTGTGCTAGAATTTTATGCAGCATGTTCAGATATCCAATTCACATGTTGTAGTATCCATATGGAGGAGATGACACAACTAACAAGTGTTTTCTGCAGAAGAAAAGGTCGAGTCAAGAGCGACAAAAAGGGAGCTTGAAGAAATCTCAAGTTGCAAATCGATGATTCAAGTACTTGTAGCTATGGTCAAATATGGAAGGGAGGCAGAAGTCATAATTTTTTTGTTTTGACTAGTGGAAGTCAAGAACATGTAAGTTTTTTTCACACATCACTTGACTATCCTTCCATGCTTACTTAATTTGCCAACAGTAGCCAGCCCTAGGTTTCCCATCTAGTGGGAGCAAAATTAGTTGTAGAGAATGTAACTTGGCTTGCAGTTGTCAGATTTTGTGTTGTGTCTATGATAGGATGGTCTACTATTCTGTCATTTCATTTGTTGGCATTGCTTTAACTGTTGTACTGCCATGCGTAAAGTGCTTGGAGAAATTACCTAGTGTATTTGAAGGGCACCTTATATTTTTTAAACATCCCTCCTAGAAAAGAGGAGTGATCTTACACACACTAATTAGGAATGGAAGGGACCTCACACCTATAAGTAGGCATAAGATCCCTCCCACTGTTATGAGCTCATGTGCTCTACCTCTGTTTAGTCTTATGATATGGTTTGTCTCCTGCTTTCTTGTGGGTGAGGCACATGGTAAGGGAATATTCCCAAAATGTGGGGCTGGATTTAGCTACGACCTTATCCTAGGCTGCATATTTTCGGAATGCCTCACCCTATGGCTTCACCTTACACATAACACATAAAATTTAGATAATGTTTGAGATTTATCTAAACCTAAAAGAGAAGATTGTTTGTAACAGCTATAACTCAACAAAGTTGTATCTCCATCTGGTGTATGTGCCATCATGGATTGTGGCATTAGACTTAGAAGTTTTTCCAGCAAGTTGTTTGTGTTCCTATGATAGCAGCCATGTTGATGGAGGTTTACATATATTCCCTAAGATGTCTTATGCTTTAGAAGGTGAAGTCTTTATGCATCCAAATGCAATTTTGTTTTTAACATTGACATGATGTTAAATTAATGGACAAATTGCTCAGATGGAAAGTTCGATAAGTCATGATGATGCAAAGAAACTTTCATCCTCATAGGCATAAATGGTTACACATGATTAATAGATCTATGCCCTAATGGTCCATACCTGAAGTTGCCTGGACCTTCTTCCCCAATTAAGTTGGGGAAGGGAGGAAAATTTGCACATGGAATACCTTGAATACAAGAAACAAAATGTTGGCTTGTACAGACATAGGTTGTGTACCATTGCAAGATGTTGATGTTCACAAATCCCCATTGCAAGTTGTTGCTGTTCACAAATCCCCTTTCTTCTACTTGACACTCACAAACTAGATGGCATAGTCAAATGGATTCATACAAGGTTTTATATTATAAAAATATTTATGAAAAACCCATAAAGGTGTATAGGTCCACAGAAGTACATGGGACAAACATGCTCAAATTTTTTAAGATTATTTGCAACTGAATCACATGACAATCCACTAATTTAAACCATAATTCTGGCTTTATGGCCTTGAGAATCATAAGAGTTCCTTGGGCAAAAGGGGGAAAATGTACAATAACAGCCATTGAGTTGGGCACTCCTGAAATAAGCACTCTTTTGACTCCGTTTTGGGAACACCTTTCTTCAAGGGTAACTACTAGATATGTAATGTATAGTATACAAAATAATGGTGCTAGATCTGCACAACAAACAGATAACTAGAGAGTCTGGTTTAGGGTTTAGGGTCTCTACTTCTTTACTCATACAATATCCTTACAAGACTTTACTACTGTGCCTGCTGTCAGCAGGTTTGCCACAGTGTTGGGTGGTTATCAGAAACAGGAATATACCCAAATGGTTTTGTCAGGGTGATTCCGAAGGTTCATCCTCTAAAAATCAAAGAACCAGTTCTTTTATATAGTCAAAGAAATTCTCCTTAAGATAACCGCCGGTTCTTAAGCTTTCAAAAGCCCCAGATTGAGAGAGAATCAGAGGTACAGTGATTCTGGTTCTTTTGAAAACCAGAACAACAGTGGTTATTCTACAATTCTTAAATGTTTAAAAAATAACAACCTGCCCAATCCTGTCAAGGAAGCAAAGTTCAAACCTGGCAAATCCAAAACAGTTTTGACTTGACTAAGAATCCAGCTAGAAGATGGGAAAAAATATCAACACACATGTTGCAGTATGCTGATTGAGTTTACAGTGGGAAGGTACATAGCTCAATTGATGTAGGTGCTCTGACCTTTCTTGTCTTCCAACTTCTGTTGCTTCCTTTGTTTCAAGAGCACAGGAAGAAATCACAAACCTCTCTCAAATGACGTTAGTATTCAAAATCTTTGCAAAGAGACTTGATGCCATGAAGCAGAAGCTGGCCACACCTCTTGAACCATACTACTGATATGTGATCAATGTTTTGTCAACCAGCAAAAAGCTTCCATAAAGCTTAGATGTCTCCTTGACCTGACTAAAAACCTTGTAACTTCAACAAATACAGGGTGCACTAAGTATACAATCAACCTTCACATGACTTGTAATGGACCAAATTGACAAGTCAATTCTTCCTAAAAGACTGTGAAAGCAGTCTACATAATTGATGCTCCCACCAGACTCTTCTTACCATTTTTCATGGTCACATCCTGTTCTAAACCATACCTCCAGGTAGTAGAGCTCCTAAGGTTCTCAAGGAAATATCTTAGGTTTTTTTTCTCCTACAGTGGCAGCACTCAGTATTCACGCCTTGGGGGAGGCTTCTCACCTGCCAAATTCACTCGTAACTGTCTTCCATCATACTCCTGTTGAGACCAAAAAAAAGGAACCAAGCATCAGCTCAGGAGCCATCAAAAGCCTACAAAGATCACATGATTCCCATTATAAACAGAAATTTGCTGATCACAATTGCTTCTGACTTAAAACCACATAAAATGGGTATTCATCGGAAGAGAGACTTACAGCTCCATCCAAGTTGTTGATTGCTTCACTCACTTCTGTAGCAGAAGCAAGAGTTACAAACCCAAAGCCCCTTGACTTGCCAGTTTCACGATCACTAATGACCTTTGCCTCCAAAACCTTTCCATAGTCACTGAAAATAGTTTCAAGGGAGATGTCATCCACATTCCAGGAAAGATTGCCCACAAAAAGCTTGTTGGGGCTGTTGTTGTACCCACCACCGCCTTCTCTGCGTGGAGGAGGGCTGTCATTGTAGCTGCTCATCCTGGGCTCTCTTGAGGGTGCTTGAGGAAAGTTAACCTTCAAAACTCTCCCACCAAACTCCTGGAAAAAACAAAAGAAGAAAAAAGCTCTACATTGGAGAGACAAGCAAGCAAGGATAGTAGTCTGCACTCATTCTGGCAGCTATAGTTCAAAATAAAACACTTTCCAGGCATGTTGACTCTACCATTCAATAAATAGCTCAATAGAGCAACACACAAAAAGAGTCTGAAAGAGTGCACAGCTTGATGCAAGACAAATTATTGAGATAGGGGGATGTTGGAGCGTACAATTCCATCCAATTTCTCCATGGCAGCCATGGCATCTCGCGCTGTGCTCATTGTGACAAACGCAAAACCCCGACTTCTTTGAGTTATTCTGTCATATATAACCTGCAAAAAAAACCATATAGTAGAGAAAGGCACAGATTAGAATCATCGAGAGATAAAGACAGAGGTTACGGTACACTCCGGAGAATGGTAAGAATGACATCTCAATTCCGCCAGACGCGTTTCTCTGACAACAGGCCTTGGCAACATAGAGCAAAACCCCGGCCTGCCGTCGACACAGGAAACTGGGAACCCAAAAAAACAAACTTGACCGAAGAAAACAGGCGCTTATAAAAGCACTACAGATTCTTTTGTTGGATCTTTGTGAAGAACTTTGCGCAGACAAGATCACGATCAGTTTTACAATAGAGGGGAAATACCGACGTAGTTAAGAAGACGATCGGTTACTGTGGACAAAGAACTGTCGTGATCACGTCAAGAAAGTTTTGCTGCTACTCGGAGATGCCGGGAAACGATTTGGCGTCTTCCTTCACATTTGCACTAGAAAATGTACTACGGAGCTGTTGTTACGGAAAAAAAAATAGGAAAAAAAGAATGCGGCGGCAGGTGCCTACCTCAACAAGCTCAACATTTCCGCAGTCTTGGAAAACTTCTGCCAATTGTTGACTATCGCAGGTCCATGGTAAGTTTCCCACGTAAAGTTTGGAACCTTGGAGAGTATCTGGTGCTGCATCGATACCGTTCAAGCTGAGGGACTGAGTTCCAGTCACGGTGGGACGCAACTCCGCGTCAGTGGTAGCTTCTTCACCGTCAGCCTCCAAAATCCCGTCCAATGCAACTTCCTCTTGCTCGGTTTCCGATGCGTACACAGAGATGCTAGTACTCTGAAAAACCTTCCTGCTGCTGCTGCTGCTCAGCGAAAGACCGAAAGTAGCAACAGACATTGGTACTGCTTCCATGTTCATTCGTGCCATCGGCTTTACCTCCGCCCGTCCACAGACGGCAGAAAACGAACCGCTAGCCACCGCGAAGGAGATACACGAAGTCGCCATTACTCAAAATGGCGCTGAAAAACCAAAAAAAAAGAAAAAAAGGGGGGGCAAAAAAAACTGCGCTTGCCTACTCTTGAAACTGTGCCATACAATGTAATAAACAGGCAGAAAATTGAAGCACGAAACTGAAGAACGAAGAGCACACACACGCAAATAGAGTGCAGATGTGCGCCACAAACAACACTCTTTCTGTTGTCGCTGAGAGAAGACGCAGCGCACGCTTCGCTCGCTCGCTCGCTCGCAGGCGGAACCGCAACAGCCATTGGATGGACACGAATGACCCACATAGATTGAGGATATGGCACCCATGGCAACCATGGCATCATCTGTTTCTTCCCATCTGATTACCGTCGATTAGTTTCGGTTTCCACGGCCACGATGAGAGTCAATGTCCATGGTAATCATGGAACCCATACACATCTCATCCTACGCATCTCAGTACCGTCGATTCGTTTCGGCTTTCCACGGCCACGATGCTTTCTTTTAATTCTTCCAAAATTGATTTACTTGCGAGATATATCCGACATGAGTCATGGACGACGTCCAATCCCTTTACGATCGTCGATCTAGTTACATCCATCGGCTGTGATGCATAGAAAGAAAAAATAGGGGGCTAGAATAGAATCGTAGCCGTTGAGTTTTTGGACGGCATCCGAGCATGGAACAAACAAAACACTCTTTTGCACTCATGACACAACTCTAATTTTTTTTGCTTCTCGCTGTCTTTCTCTCTCTCGTGCGATCTTCCACATTTTGACGGCCAAGATGGAGTTTGTCAACCGCCTTATTGAAGCCTTTTGATAACAGCCATTTTAGGTTTTTCCTTTTCTTTTCTTTTCTTTTCTTTTCCCTTTTTCCTTTTCTTTTTGGAAGGGTTGGAAAAGAAGCCATTTCTGTGCTTGATCAGTTTTAAGACTCAGGATTTGTTGGGGGGGGGAAATCTGGGGAGCCAGGGGAAATCTGGGGAGCCAGTGGAAATGGGTCTATGGCCATCGGGTAGTAGAATTCTACATCATGATGCTTTATGATTACATTGAGTACTGGATGACTACCTCTTCACTTGACATGTAGTTGAAATGTAGTCAAATCAGTGCTTTTATTTGCTTCACCTCAAATCAAAATGGTATTCTTTCCTCTTTCATTGTAAATCATGAACTAGACTTGGACCTCACCCTTTTCTTTTCGACTCATTCAACTCAATTTTTTTAATTGTTTGCCTTGCTTTTCACTCGGTGTTTTTTTTTATAATGATATTTGAGCATTTGCATGATGGTTGTTTTCATCAAGAAGGTTTTACAAATGGTTCTCTTTGCTTCTGCATTGCACATGAGGGATATTCATTGACACATTGCTCATGTCATTAGAACAACTTATTTTTTAGCCATGGCCAAGCTTTCTATTGGGGTTCATTCAATTATTATGTTGGAGAAGTCTTATATCATGTCATAAGTCACACCTTACACCTTCAATTTTGTTCTTCATTTTCAGCACATCCATTCTTCCCCCTCCTCACAAATTTGATGTTGTGAGCAAAAGAGAATGGGAAGTAGTGATTCATTACTTTTCATGCATCTTCAATTTTCATTCTAATTGGGTGATTTTACAAATTGATGTGGTGAATGCATTTAACTTTGTGTCACAAGCCATAATGTTCTAAGAACATGTTGCTAGAGGTGACATTTTTTAACTTAAATATTTCATTTGTAGTTTTTATGTTTTTGAACCTTTTTTTTTAAATAGCCATCATAACCCAAAGGGTGAGTCATTATCATCCTTTTAGCCATCCGTACCCACTAATGTGACCCCCTTGGTGGACCTTTGTTTGCCTTAACCCATCTTTAGGCTTTTTACTCTATGGTAGCATGATTCCTTTCATGTCTATTTGTCACCATTGTTGATAACACTCACATTGTAAGCATTTTTCTTTTTAGTTCCCACAACATTAGAATTCCTAACATTATAACTTTTTGAGATTAACATTTCAATCCAACTGCATAAATGTGTAGCTTGGCCCCTTTTAGTTACCTAATTTTTTCCATGTTAATCATGTTTACAATTCTCATTAAGAGCATCAAAGTTTTGGTTATTCCAATGGGTTCCATTTCAATCATTTTTTCTTTCATTGGATTCATTATTGGAAGATCTCAAACATGTATATTTACTTTTAAGGATAAGTGATGTGTGAGTAGTTTTTGGGATTTTCATTCATTGTTTTCTATAGTGTTCATCGTACTTTTTTTATTGTATCCCTTTAAGTTTAGAGTTCCTTAATCTTTTTACATCCTTTCACCTACTTTTCTTTCCAATCTCTAAACATATTATAGGTCTAGGATCTTTTGATGGTCCTAAAAAAAAATTAGCTCATTGTTAACCTTTTTAATTCGAAATTTTTTAATCTTTTTACATCCTTTGACCTGTTGCACCAAAGTTAGCATAACTTGATTTTGATTAGGAAGTATAGGGTGTCTAGGGAAGTTTTGGTGTTAATCAAAAGGTCTAAGGGGTTAGGTTAATGCCTTTACCTTATCCTTGTAAGACTAAATGGGTGGATGGTCTAAGTTAGGTTAATGGAGGAAGTAGGTTGGCTAGACTAGGATAAGGATGGATGTTTTATCCTAGTTTAGTTAGGCCAAATTTGTTGGATAAAAAGATCCAAATAAAAGGGGGGGGGGGGTTAAGTTTCTTAGAAACTTCTAATAATTGAGGTGAGGTCAAGAAAGTGAAGATGGCGTCTCTATGGAGCTGTGAAGAGAGAAAGTTATTGTTGATCTCCCTTCATTCTTCCTAAGTGTGTGGGACATGAAAAAATGTGAGAAAGAAAGAATGATGATGATGTTTGTAAAGATGGGGGGTGGTGTTGTGGGCATCATGAGAAATTGAGAGAAGTGGGAAAGGAAGGAGGCTGGATTATCATGAAAAAACAAGCTCCTCAAGATGCAATCCAATCAACATACATCTTAAGAATTGGAGGCAAGATCCCCAAGTGGTGGGATGGTGGCTGTTCAAGGGGAGACGTTCATTTTATATGATGATTGGAAGCAAGTGGAAGGGGGAAGAGGAAAGGTACTTGAACTTGTTGCTTGATTAAGGAAATAAGAGTAAAAAAGGAGGAGACAAATTTGTTTTTGGGGGTTGTTGTGGTTTGTGTAAGAGGAGGAATATAGGGGATCTAAAAAGGGGAAGGAGTATGTGAAGAGATTGTTTTTGTGTAAGGTAGGAGCTTTTGGATGTGTTGATAGTTGTAAAGCTAGGAAATGTGACAATGGAGGACCAAAAGGAGGCCAATACTAAGAGATAGTTAGGAACAAAACTTGCGAGTACTAGAACTTTAAGCAATGCATGATTCCTTATTTTTGAAGATGTAAGGACTGTGTGTGCAAGAACTTGTTGGATTGTATGAAAATTGATGTTGAAGGTGGAAGGTGTATGATTAGATTAGGGTTGCAATTGGTTAAGTTAATCAAGAGAAGAGTTGGTTGAGAAAGAGAGGTTCGTTGTCCACTACAGTTCCTTAATCCTTTTACATTCTTTGACCTACTTTATTTCAAGTCTTTGAACATATTATAGGTCTAGGATCCTTTGATAGTCCTAAAGGAAATTTAACTCATTGTTAACCTTCTTTTCCCATCTCCCTAGGAGGCATTCGTCTCATTTTCATTATTGCCACTATTTCAAAACTATTTTCTTGGGGAGTTGAATATTCCTTCTATAATCCTTGGCCTTTCAATTTCTATTTGATCATCATTCTTTACTTCAATTTTGGCCCCTTCTCTTTTCAACAACAATTGAAGGGAGCCTACAACCTTTTGCCCCTAGTGGTCCATGTGCATCTTTCCTCCTATGAACACCTCATCAACAATCAAACCAAACGATTTCAAGACCACGTTTTAGATCGTTTGCACCTTTTCTAGCATTTTTTTGGATGGGTTATTTGACATCCATTGAGTTCGCATCCTTTCTTGCTTAGGCCCAAACATTGGCATCTAGTTCATTAGTTGGTTCATTATTTGGCCAATCCTACTTATGTTTTGCTTATCATTGCCTATCATCCCACGCATGTAGATCTTTTGGTTTGTGCATCTTCTATGTGTGGTTTTGTAGTATCAAAGGTAGCCCAAACAAAGGAACAACATTATTGAGATCGTCATGGGGAGATATTTTCCTTCCCTAGCAATAAAAGTGTTTACTTGTTTACATAGCAAGTTGATGACTTTCTACAAGTTCGTGCCAACAATGTGTGGGGAATTTGTCCCAAAAAAAACATTCATATTATGGATCCCTTGTTTGCACATGGGGCCTTGCCAAACTACCAATTGTGGTAGACTAGGAGGCCAACATTTTGTAAAGTTGAATGGTGAAGAACACTGGTTTCCAAAGAACCTCTCCAGTTCGAGAGTTCCATATTTCAACCACGAAGGCTCCTTGCATGGCCATGTATTTCTTAACCCAAAAAATAGGCAGTTATATTTGGTTCTCTAGTCTCTAAGGACTATGCCATGTCAAGAACACATTCAAAGGTTATTAACAGTTTCTTTGAAAAACAGCTTCTGACACCAAAACACATCTTTCATAGACAAAATAGAGAATAGCAAATAGAGAAATTTATTACATCACAAATTGAGAACTTCTTTGCATCAGCAAATTGGAAAAGTTTTAGGATTGTCAGAAGAAGACACAAGTGGTAACCATCAAAAGTCACAACTACAAAATCCACTGGCAGAAGTTAAAACCCATCACACATGGTGCCGAACAAAAAATCAGATCTACTTCACTTTGCATGCCATGATGGTCTAAACATCTACAAACCACTCCCTCAATTTCTCATTGTCAAATGAATCATCCGAACTCTGACTTTGCATAGTGGCTATAAACATATATTTCAAATAATAAGAGAGGTTGTAGATTTCTACACAAGTCTACAGGAATTACATGTTGTGGTTTTCTAAGGCTTCAAAAAGGACATTTTGAGACCATGGGTCCACACCATTGCTTGACCTATGGAAGGGGAAGAAATTCACCTTTACTAGCTCCATAAATATATACCATCTAAGGTAAACTTTACTCCCACAGTGAATGGGAGTCAACCCAACCCCGCACCACAAAGTCACCTCCAAGATTCTCAAGCAGCCTAAAATACATACATCTGACCATCTGCACAGGCAACTTAACCAGCAAGAGAGCACCCAAGAGGGAGAAAGAAAAGACCTGCAAATAGCAGCCAAAAGAGCATTGACAATGAAGGCCCTTCTTCATGTAGAAGGGGTGCTCCTTTGTTGATTCAAGAGTGAAATCTGCACCAATATAACACCATCTTGCGCTGCAAAGCTCTGTACTACAATGTACTACTCATTTTCAATGCTGTCACAATGCAAATGCTCTCTCATGTTCTCCAGCACTACAGTTAAGAAAACTACCTGCTTTCTTCATCAACATGGGAGACACAAATCTGGTAGGAAGAACCCTGTCCCTGTCCAGTCTCCAATTCACTATCCAGAAAGAATGTGTACCCATTTCTCTGGTGTGTCCTTATTGCTCCCTTTCTCACTTGCAGCTCCAATTGACTAAGGAGCACATTAACAACAAAATGGAAGGTTGAATCCAAACCTACATTGTCTCTTTACACCCGACAATAATGGCAGGCAAACTGCCCAGAGAACAGCATTTACCACTTTACACTACCCTGAAATAGTCACCCTGATTCAAACTCATGGCGCTATGCACCTAAACGGAAGATGGTGGCACTGTGGCACTGCACACCTAAATAGAAGATGGACAAGAAAAAAGTCTAATAGGCCAGAAATGGGCAACATATTGAGACAGTGATAGAATACCCAATATAAATTTCACAGGCCTCCTAATTCAGTGCTCTCTACTCCAAATCCTTACCCTACCCTCTAAAAAAAAAGGAACCCCAGCTATCACACCCATGATTCTTGCACAGTCAACAATATCTCCAAGGAATGCAAATTTGCAATGAGCCATGCAGCCTGTGTTCACAGTCTCATGGGAAGTGAAGAGGAGGCACATCATTTCCACATCAGGATCCTGTACCATGGAATCCCTGCAGATTGTGATAAGAGAAGCAGGAAGACTTGAACACCAGAATTCCCATTACCAAAATCAATCCTGTCACTCATGCACTAGTGCCAACTCAAGCACCAGTAACTACAGCACATTTTTTAATTGCCTGCCACAGCCATTTGCCCCTGAGGTGGAACTCCACTCGCTGTAAGTGTGCTGAGCATCCTGTCAGATAGAACATTGGCACCTTTCATACTGCTATTATTAGCCAATAAGGTGCCAGCAGCTTCAAGACGTTTCCATGTATCCTCCCGCTTCTCCTCCAGTCCCTTGGCCTTTGCTTCATCTTCCTGGAACTTGTGTTGACATACTTGAAAAACCTCCTGGTCCATCTCCAAGAACATTTTGCGCACATTCAAGGTTAGCCCATGGACAGCCTGATTCCAGTGGCTGCGTGTATTCCTCTCCAAGGCAGTAAAGATCAAGGGAAGCACCACCTGACGATTCTGAGCCACAAGACTCACAAAATGGTCGTTGTTCCACAAGAAAAGGGCCCTCTCTGCCACCTGAATATTTAGACAAACATCCACATCATAATTTCACTTTACATGTAAAGAATGCATGGTCTTGTTGCCCCTGAGAAACGCAGATGGCAGAAGCAACATCAAAGAGTACAAAGAGGCAACAAAAATAATAAAGGCAATGGAGACCAACAGAAAGTCCAAACCCTGAACATGAGAAGGAGCATCTACCTAGCTAACATGGGCAAGTATAACACAAACATTTCAAAACAGCATATGGCAAATGTATGGTTAATCTAGGTCGGACCATGTCAAGGTTTGGATTGGGACATAACAGATCTGATAATATACATTCATAAGGACTGAGAACTTTTCCATAGGTACCCTCTTCAGCCAACCAAAATACAATGAGAGAGGACCCAATAAACAGGTTATAAAGATTTCAGATCTGACAACAAAGCAGCTTACAAGAGAAAGAGGAAATCAACCCTAAAGAACAGAGAAAACAAAAACAAAAAGTAAACCAAAACTGAGCAGTCATTTGAACACAAGTCACATGAATGTTCATAGACCTTGAAATGCAACATGCATCATAGAGAACAGCTACCATAAACACACTGATTTTATCAGCTCCTAGATTGGGTTAAGGTCAATTTCATGATTTGACCACAACATAGTGACCACAAGACTGGCAGTAATGGGAAGAACCTATAAAACTGACTATTGACTACACAAAATCCAAAGATTTGACATTTACACGAGGCATAGGAATTCATTATGTAACTGTGTATTCTGTCAGAAAAACACTTTGTCAAAAATCTCAATTTTTACGACTTTCTAATCTCGGGATACTACTAAATGCAAAATATTGCATGAAAGTTACCATGATCCAAAAAATCTAACTCGTATGTGAAGAGGTAGAAGTTAGCAAAGTTTGTACTCAGTGGGATACTGATCAATGGCTTAAAGGCTTGACAGACCAAAGATGAGGAACAAGCTATCCATAAGGAAATGTAACCAAGAAGATAAATGAGGCTTTAGCTACCTTGTAGCTACCGTGAGGCTTCATACTCCTTAATCTGGTCCTTTTCCTTAAACCAAACATATTTGAAATTAAGAGCTGACTTCTGAACCAACAAAAATCTAGGGACACAAACATCTTGTCAAAAACTTTCATTACTTAGAACTCTTCCATTAAAACTTTCCAACCTTAAAGGTTGTCCTTTGTATAAAGAGTTGAGAACTCAAAGGACTGCATGAAAGGGGGGAAAAGATTTGTCAGCATTGGATCTTGACCAATTCAAGAACTGGATGACTTCAACTCCTTCCAAGGAGTCTTTGAGAACCCAACTATCCCAACAGGGGACGTCACCTTCCTGCAACTAACTTGTGCAACCCACAGGTCATTGACACTGGCAGGATAGATTTTGAAGGAGATTAGCCCATTAGAAACTTCTGTGAGAGAAGTAGAACTGGCTGCATTGATGAGGACAGATCTCATGATATGTACAATCTGAACTTGTGAGCACAGTGCATGAAAAACCACTCAAAATGTTGTGAAATCTGATGTGACAGGACAGATGGACCATCTAGTCATGATGTCCATAGTCAACAAAATCAGAACAGGAGGCTGCAAAGAAGTCTGGGGAGGTGGATTCCTCAAAAGTAAGCCCATCCTAACTGGATAATCTAGACTGGAGAAACATCATCATGCAGAGCCAATGCAGTCAATGGAAATATGTACTTGAGATACATCAGATGTGTGTTAGGGTTCACCTGGAAGTGTGAGCTATTGAGGCACCGACTGAATTGTCGGAACAATGGAACCATACACCTCTGAAATTCTGCAGCTTGGGTGGCCTCCAACACCTCTTCCAGCTCTCCAAGAAACAAGACTTCCTTTTGGCTGTTTGTCACAGGCCAATACTTGAGCAGGCCCCTGATAACAGTGTCTGCAAGCTTGTAGTCCTTCTCGACAAACTGAATAATACAATAAGAGAGCTGCTGATGATACATTGACACACATTTTGGTTTGTGCAGAGGAATCAACGCTCGGGCCAAAAAGAGCTTGTGCTCTTCTTTGAGAGGTAGAGCAAAGCCATTGATGATGCTGCCAAGAATCTCCAGCAGCTCAGCCACACCATTGTGCCTTTCAGTCTCAAAAATGAACTGATAGAAGATGTTGTTGATTGCCTTCCGGATAAAGGGACGGTGAACCATGAACTTACCGTAAATGCGGTGCAGTATGGTTTTCAGGTATTCTCTTTCTCTCGGATCCTCAGAGTCAAACAAGTCCAAAAGCCTCAACACAAACGACTGGTCAATGTACCTTTTTGCAAGCTTTGCATCAATCTCAGAGGACACAACATAGCGCAGCAGAAACTCATACACAATTTGCAGATGTGGCCAAGCAGGCTCCATGGTGGGCTCTTCTTCTTCTGGGTCAAAGGTTTCAGACCCTGTGTTCTCATGAGATGAGGGTGGCAGAGTGCGGAACAGATTCACCACCAACATTTTACTAATGTCCTCAAACACAGCTTCAGTGAACTTGCCTGTTCCTGAAGTTACATAGTCCACTAATTCCAGCAACGTCTGCCGCTTGATTTCCTTCTCTTTTACATTCCTTGTGGGATCTGTGAAGTCAAATATATAGCAGCACAGCTGAAGCTTCCTAATGAAGAGATTCTGTCTTTCTGAGCTAGGCACATCTCGAAACAACGGGAGTGGCTCAAAACTGCCATTTGCCAACTTTTCTTTTGGTGGTCCAGGGCGTTGTGCTGCCAGAATACCTGCTATTGTTGGTGCTGCTGCTGCTGCAGCCATAGTCCGAGGAGGAGGAGCAGGTACAGCAACAGCTGGTGCTCTGCTTCCAGCTGCATTGGTGCCAGCTTTGGTTGTGACCACTGGCTGTGAAGCAGCTGCCATTGCTGCAGCGGCTGAGGCAGTTGATCCAACTGCAGGAGGTGCTGCTGTTGAAGCGGTAGAAGAAGAAGTGGTATCATTGCTGTTAATGTCTGCTTTTGAACCCTTGTTGCTGCTCCGCTGGATCGCACGCTTGAACTTGAAAACCATCCCTGATTATCCAACTGTAACCCTGGTCTGATTTTGCTCTTGCTCTTTTTCACCAAGCTAAGAACAAAAGCAGCACACTAATCCACTGCAAAACCCTAATGCCACTCTTGTCTTCAGTAGTGCCCGTCCGGCCAGCCACCAAAGCATTTGCAAATACTTGTGTCACTTGCATCCACCTCAGCAGTCTCCTCCTGCACCCTTGCTGCTGCACCTTTCTTACTGCTGCGCACTACTAAAATGTCTTTCTGACTATGTCATTGCACAAGCAAAGTGGAGAGAGAGCTGCTTATGGTACCTAACAAAGGAATGTCCCACATCCAACCAGCATCATCCCCATTGCGGCAGACATAGCCTTCCTCTCTCACCCTGATTATCTAAGGCAATTCTCGGCTTCCAAAGGAGGGAACAATGAGGGGGAAAAAAGGGGGAAAAGGCCCCAAAGAAAGGGGCAGCAGGGGTGGAAGAAGAAGAACAAGATGATGATATGAACCTGGAAGAAAAAAATCTTCCCAAAAGGAATGGCAATCAATCCCTTTAAACCCCAGCAAGCGCCACGGTATGGTCTCAGCAGCGGCCCATGACCATAGCCATAACCTTCCCACTCCAACTAGGGTTTCTCCAGTACCCTAAACAGCCAAGAGCTTGTGTCGTCTTGTTCGCCAACGCATCTCACAGCCACGAAAGCAAGCAAGCAATCCTCTTCTTCTTGCGCTGCCTGTCTCAGTCAGTCAGTCAGCAGCAAAGCAAAGCCCAAAAGCCCGCGCCCTGCTGCTGAGTTCCCCCTTTTGTGGGTACCAAAACCCTAAAGTTGTTGGGAAGAGGAGCACAAGATTTGTGTTACGAGCACAAGAGTATTCTATTGGAAGCACAAGAAAGACGACGCACAGAAGGAACACATACAGACAGACGAGCGACAACAACAACCCCACTCACTTACTTTGTGTATTGATGATTGTAAGTATGCGGTGCTGCGACAATCGTTTTGCCTGCGCGGACGGCCTCTCAGAGCGGCTCCTGGTGGGCGGGTCGAGCCGGACAAGAAGAAGAAGTCGACGCTCTTGCCGGACCTACGAAGCGCGAGAACTGCTTCGGTCGTCCCTACGAAGGGAGCGAAGTGCTTCGGTCGTCCCTACGAAGGGGGCGAAGTGCGTTCGTCGTCCCTACGAAGCGGGTGAAGTGCGTTCGTCGTCCATCTCCAGTCCTTTGTGAGGTCCCTAAACTCCGAGCGAATTCGGCCATCTTCCCCACTCTTGAGTCCCTACTACTATCGAAGGAGGCTCCTACACGAACCCCCCTGGTCTCTGATCGACGGCTAATCGACGGTTTCTCGTGTCGCCCAAAGGCCCTTAGAGGAGGCCCAATGGTCGATTATTTTGGAGCTGCCCGTGCTTCTCCTGTCATCCACAGGCCCTTAGAGAAGGTCTGATGCTCTCTGATTTACATCTTCCCGTGCTTCTGGGGTCATCCAATGGGCCCTTATCAATGACCTCCAGTGCTTCATCTACGTTGATTGGTCTCTGATTGACGATTTCTGGTGTTTCTTTGTGTTGCCCAAAGGCCTCTAGAGAAGGCCCAGTGGTCTCTAAATGAGTACTTCTTGTGCTTCTTGCATCATCCAAAAGCCCCTAGAGGAGGCCCCTGATGGTCTCTGACTGATGGACTCTAGTGATTTTCACATCATCCAAAGGGCCTATAAGAGGAGGCCTGATGGTCTCAGATCGACCACTTCCAAAGGCCTCCCTAGAGGTACCCTGGTCTCTCAGATTGAGGGCTTCCTATGCTTCTCGCATCATCCAAATGCCCTTAGAGAAGGCCCAATGATGGTCTTTGATCAACAGTTTCACATTGTGCCATCTAAGGACCCCTAGAGGAAGGCCCAAATGAGTTTCCATGGATGGTGCACTAGTGGGTCAGGTAAGCCAAGGGGGTCAGAAATTCTAGGGCATCTTTGAAATTTTGGGGCTAGGCACTTGGCTGATGGCACCTCATGCCAAGCCCCCCACACTTATAGAATGCCTTGAACTTCATGCCTTACCTTACACACTACATACAATTATAAATGCGCACAAGTCATTGGGTATTGAGAAACACTCAAGCTTTGCAATACATATCTAGATTCCATGTTCTCCACAAAAGGATTGAGAATGAAAGAATGTTCGATAAATAAATGTTCATTGTGGGTGACAAAACCATGGAGAATCATGGCAATCGGTTACATTTTCAAACACAAATTGTGTATGTGTTTTTCCTACATGACTTGTGACCATTTTTTATTTTTTTAATTTTTTTTCCTTTCTTCTGTGACAATTTTTTTTAAAATTCAACAAAAGAATTGGGAAAAGTTTGGAATTTTCTATTTTTAGTGTAAATTCTACTAATTTATTTTTATATGCGAAAAAATTAACAAATTCTCAATATCACAAAATTGAAAGAAAATAGCCCATGCTTGCAACTGCTCAAGCTTGCACAATATTTCTAGAACAAAAATTTTAGTGTCTACACACAACATACAAAAAAGGAAACACTACACATAACACTACACATAAGACTTGGGCTCTTCTTTGCTTTGCAAAACTAGTGGTGGTCAAATGAGAAAAAGATAGGTGTGAGTTGTTTTCATGGAAATTCAATTTTTTAAATGAAAAATTTAAATGAAATTGTGCAATGTAATATTAATAGCCTGCCTTATGAATTATATCAATATTTTATAATTATGAATTATGATTATAAAAAAATTACTTCCTTCCACAAATTTTCACCATTTAAGTATCATAAATGGCCTAACTTCATCAAACATTTCTAAAATTATAATTATTTACTAACTATTATTCAACATAGGAGTAGTACGTACCAATGGTGATATGAACCCAAAAAGCTCATAGTTTGACTCAAAAAATTTGTTGGTGTAATATGTTACCAAAATAACATGTTTCACAAGGCAACCTACTAAACAAGTGAAACCAAATTCTCTCATTTAGGTTCCATGCCGGGAGAAGTTTCACTTTCCTTAGAGTGGTGGAATGTCCTTGCCCCAATTCCAATACATCTCGTGTTGCACATATGTTGCATATTTGGCTTTCATCTTTCTTCTATTGTTCCGAGTTGTTGCTATTGCATGAAATTATGATCTTGTGCAAGAACTACTTTTTTGAATATTGTTATGTGTTATCAAAAGAGGAGACTAGATCAAGTCCTTATCCATTATTTATTTATCCCACCACAGTGGGAAGCATGTCCTCCTCCTCCTTGTTCTCGACTTCAAGTGTTGCACTGTTGGAGTTATGATGATGATGATGCATTTCAAAGTTGCTCATGTTTGGGTTTATGAATAACAACAAACCTATGTTGCCTTCATCTTCTTCAAGTAGCTTTGTAAATGATGATGATGTTGAGGGAGCAATGTTGGCTAGAACATATTAGTTGAATCACATTTGGTTTTTTTGTAGTGAGAAGGGATGTTGCGCTTTCTCTGACACAAGAAGACACTCAAAAGGTCATTCATAATTTAATTAAAGATCGAAGGACATCAATAGATAATTATATATTAAAATAATAAAACTAATTATGTTAAATTATGATGTTGATAAAGCATAAGCATGCTAAAATATACTAGTCACTAACATTTGCTACTTTTTTGGAAAGTACCCATAAGGTATGCCTTAATACATTGAATTCATAAATATTATTTGAGTCAATGACCAAAAATTAGAAGTTCTTTAACTTCATTGCATAATATTGAAGAACCACATGTTTTAAAATCCATTTAAGTACATTTTTTGGGATGCAAGTACTAGAGAATATGTGTCACAATTTTGCAAAATAAAGTTACAAATACATGAAAATAAAACATCAATTAGAATTATTGTATTTTCAAGTTGATAAAGCCTTAATGTGTATGAATACAACTTCAACTTTTCAAATTATGGTCATAATTTATCAAAGAGTTAATGTAAAAGTATATTGGAAAATTTAAACAACCAACCAATTTAAAACATACTTTTCATCCACTTTTTATATATAAAAATTCTTCAAACTTTATGTTCAACTTACAATAAATTCAATGAAGAGCTCTATGATTTCAACATGTAATTTAAATATTTTTAAATATATTTTTGAATGTGAATGTTGAAAAGAAACTGTTCTTGAAATTAAATTTTCGTAAGATTACTTTTTTAGTATATTTTATCATGCTTGGACCCAACAATAGATCAAAAAATGGTGTTGTCATCATGGTGTTGTTCTTATCCAAATTAAGGTATGCATGTATATATACACTACATCTATTATTGATTTTTTCAATGTATCTCAAACATTATTAAAAATAATGATTCAAATCTTTCATGTCATCAAAGTAAGGTTGAGAAAAAATCAGTAGTGTTTTCTTCTATTTTATATTGTTATAATGTTTTTGAGCAAAAGTTAAAAATTCTAAAGTATTCCAAGTGAAAAGGGAAGTTAGGAACTTTTAGTCATGAGTCAAGAGTAGTTTTTAAACAAGATCACCACCAAGAATTCAAGCAAATTAGAAGGTGTAGTTAATTATGGAATCTAAATGGTGAAAATTAGGATTGTCTTTATGAAAGAAATTCTTTGGGATCTCGAATTTGTCGTGACGTGTAGTGTCGTGACATACGGTGTCGTAAGGATGTAAATACGTAGTAAATTCTACTAAACAAAAATATTAAAGCCAATCAAATGTATAAACTAATCAACTAAAAAGAGATGCATGCACACATATATATACAATGCACAAGTGAGGCTGAGATGAAATTCTCATGTATCCCCCCCTAGACCTGAGCTGAGAAAAACATGGCATGGTCTGAGTAGGAATCAAGGTGCTGTAAGAGAACATGATGAACAGTACCAATTATCGACGGGAATTTGAGTGAGCTTCGGCTTGAGGCAGAAGAGATGGTATCCACCATTACAGTTGTCACAAAGCAACATCTAATCAGCATCGTCCGTCCTTTGACATACCTGACATGGATAATCAAGTGGAGGAATCCAAGTTGACGTGATGATGGTAGGATCCAAGTTCGGCAAGTGGCAGGGCGCACAATTTTTGGAATGATCACAAATTGTGCGTCCGTCAGTTCCTTGTAACTCCAACACACCTGAAGGCCTGATTACCTTAATCCTCAAGATAGTGCGACCGGAAGAAATGTCTAAAGTATCATTGGGTTGTCACTAAAGATACACAAAATCACCAACATCAAATTGTCTCACCTTAGGTTTGTAACTGCCACCTCGTGTGTGTGCATACTATAAGGTGTCTCGATGTTGTGCAATGGACAAGTTTTCCATGGCCATGGGCATAACCCTCCTGAATAGAACAACCCTTTCTGCAATGACCCTAACCTAAGTGGCTGGGGAATCCAAGTCCACAACCTTGTCCATTTGAACAGTAATGGAAGAGGGTGGAATGGGGTGTCTCCCAAAAAATAAAAAGTAAGGAGAGAAATGAGATAAAGAGGCGTGTTTAGACATCATGTAACCCATGGCGATGTGTCGCAACCCCACTTTGGGCAAAGTGGGAGAATGCAACTCCCACTCCCAAAAGTGGAAACTTGGAGTTGTCGCAACCCCATTTTGGCCAAGTGTGGGGGTGAAGCCCAACACTTGGAAAAGTTGGAGTCCTCTGGGACTCTTGAATGTTCAGAGCTCGACAATAAGGCCCAAAACACCTTGCATTGAGCTGTTCTTGGTGTCATTGGAAAGGTCTTGAAACGTAGATATCGAAAATGGTCTCTCATTGGTCATTCAGACATCTGCAGCCCAAGTTATGGGCAAAAGAAGGACCGGGAGTCAAACTAGCAGTTTGACTCTCGACCACTAAAAGTCGAGAATCGACCCTTTCCCGACGTCGCCTTAGGGAGTGTGACATGGCGTTGGAAAGATCTCAACGAGGGCTACAACTTTAGTTTAAACCTCGTTGCAATCGGACTCCACAGTCAGGAGTTATGGCCGTTCAAAGTTTCAAGAGTCTAGCTAGGACAGTTTCGGGACTCCATTTCGGGAGTCCCAACAAAATGTGCCATTTGGATGTAGCCTCAGCGGCAAGCTGCAAAAAATACTATAGGGGGTAAGGTGGTGGCTTACTCCCGAGTCTGAGCCGTGGTGAGTCTTGTGTGTCCAAGTGCCCGTGGCAAGTCCCAACACCCAAGGGTGTCCCGAATGCTAAACTAACCTCTTGTGGTTGGTTTTTGGATGCAGATTCACACGAGCTAAACTAGTCCCTTTTCCTAGTCTAATCCCTGGGCTCCCAACTCGACCCTCTACCCCTTTTTAGAATTGGAAGCCGGGAGCGTGCCGCTAAGTCACAATTTCCGCAACTTGACTTTGTGAAACCCTCAAGTGGGTTTCGCCCCGTGACTTAGGAGCGCGTAAGGAGTCCTCTGGGACTCCCAAAAATTCAGAAGACAATTTGAGGGGTCAAATCTCTTACCCTTGGCGCGTATTTTATATCAATGGAAAGCTCTTGAAGTGTAGATGTCCAAAATGGGCTTACATTGCCCATTTAGACATCTTCAGCCCAAGTTATGGGCAAAAGAAGGGCCGGGGGTCAAACTAGCAGTTTGACTCCCGACCACTAAAATTCAGGAATCGACCTCTTCCCGACGTCGCCTCAAAGAGTGCAACACGGCGTTGGAAAGCTCTCAACGAGAGCTACAACTTTGGTTCAGAGCTCGTCTCGATCCGAGTTTGGAGGGAGGAGCTACGACCGTCCAAAGTCCAGGGACTCCAACCCGGGACAAATTCGGGACTCCAACTTGGGAGTCCCGGGAAAAAGAGCCATTCGGATGTAGCCTCTGCGGTGAGACGCAGAGAATACTATATGGGGGAAGGTGGTGGCTTCCCCCGAGTCCGGGCCGTGGTGAGTCAAGTAGTCCAAGTTGCCCGTGGCTTGTCCCAACACCCAAGGGTGTTTCCGAATGTGAACTAACCCTTATGTGGTTGGTTTTGGATGCAGATTCATGCTTGATCTTCTAATCCATCTTCCTAGTCTAATCCCAGGACTTCTAGCACGCCTCTCTACCCCTCTTTAGTGCTGGAAGTTGGGAGCGCCCCTCAAGTCTCATTTTTCCGCAACTACACATAGTTGGACCCTCAAGTGGGTTCAACCCGGGACTTGGGAGTGCGTCACGTGGTATCAGAGCATCCGGTGCTCAATCCACCCTTGGGACATTGGGATGGCACCCAAGAAGAACCGTAAGCAAGCCTTTGAGACTAGGCCCGAGGAACCTGTCGAAGACCTAGTAGCCCTGCCGGAATCAATTGGGGAGGAGGAACCAAATTCTCGGGAGGACCAAGATGAACCCGAAGTTGGATTCGGAAGTGAGGAGGAACAACGAAGCTCGGTCCTATTCACCCCAGAGCAACTTGAAGTCTTCCTCAAGATGAATAGGCCCGACTTCGATGAGTTGGTGGCGGCCTTCAAAATGGGGACCTCCAAGGGTGAAAGGTTTCAACCGGCCAAGCTCGGGAACTTCGATGGTGCCCGAGACCAAAAAGTTGTGGATGCTTAGCTTGTGGAAATGGAAGATTATATACATGCCGCCAAGGTTGGCCGGCATTCCGCCGTGGAGTTTGCTTAATCCTACTTGAAAGGCTATGCTGCCACATGGTGGCGGACGATGAGACAAGAGGAGGGGAAAAACCATGGCTACACTTGGGAGTTCTTTAAGGAATGCCTTGAATCGGAGTTTGTTCCAAGGAATTCTGACTACATCTCGAGGTGCAAACTCCATGACCTTGTGAATGCCACAAACGAGAACTTGAGGCAATATGTGAGGGCTTATTCCGAACTCATGTTGGAGATTCGACACATGCATGAGATGGACCGTGTGCCAATTTGTGATGGGGCTTCCAACTTGGGCCAAGCAAAAGCTTGAGGAGAGTCGGCCCGCCTCATTATTCGAGGCCATCACGAAAGTGGAGAACTTCTTGAATGTGGAGAACTTCTCGAATGTGGGACGAAGTGACAAATCCGGGTTCAAGAAGGACAACAAGTTTTTTCACAAGAAGCCGAAGCATGAGGGGGAATGGAACTGGGGGCAAGGTAGCCCAACCAAGGAAAAGCCCAAACAATTCCAAGGCTCAGGGTTCAAACCAAAAAGGAAGTTTGTGAAGAAGGGGGCTCCTTTCAAAGGGAGCCAAACGAAGGGAGATTTTGGGGTGAAGCCCAAAGGAGCTTACTTCAATTGTAATGAAGTGGGGCATTACTCCAAAGATTGTCCCAAGTCCAAAACGGGGAGCTCTAAGGTACTTGCTCTCAACGCCAATCTAGCCCAACCGGAACGCAATCGACTCATCTTCTTGAAGGGGAAGATTGTTAAACGAGATATTTTATGTCTTTTGGACACAGGGGCTTCTCACAACTTCATAACCTTGGAAAGCGCCGAAAGGATGGAACTCCACTAGGAGGAGCTCAAAGCACCCATTGAGGTGCATTTCGCGGATGGGGTCCCCCATCCAACTACTTTACAAGCAAAGGGGGTGCCTCTCCAATTCGGGAATTGGAGAGGAAAGGTGGACTTGTTGGTTTCCACCTTGGGTGGAATGGATTGCATTTTGGGAATGGAGTTCATCACTCAAAATAGTGTGCTCATAGAAGGGCACAATAGGTTAGTTAGAATTCCATCTAAAAGTGGGATTGTGCGAGTCAAAGCACATGAGTTGCCTTGTGTGGGTGGTTCAACCATCCACTTCATATTAGGAAAAGCTTGGGAAAAAGAATGCGTAGGAGGTTTTGGCATGATGTGTGTCATGCGGATGTTGGACGAATATGAGCCCAAGGAAGCCACCAAGTTGGTGACTTCCCCCAAGTGCATAAAACAAGTTTTGGAAGAGTTCCCTGATGTGATGCCCGAAGTGTCGTAACCCTAGCCTTGGGCTCACAACCAAGGCAAAGGGGTTGTAAGGTTGCGGGCCAATAGGAAGCTCGGGAGTTAAGGCAAAAGGAAGCCTGGGAGTCACATCACATACTCCCAGGAGTGTTAGAAAGTGTGAGCGAGTATGAAGGAGTGAACCCTCACACTCCCAAGGCAATTCCCACTTTGGGAGATGGAGTCCCGGTGGACTTCCAAAACTTCAGAGAGCAATTGCAGGGGTCAAACCTCAATGTCTTGTGGTGTTCTTTATATCATTGGAAAGCTTTTGAAGCTTAGATGTCTAAAACGGGCTTGCATTGCTCATTTAGACATCCGAAACACAAGTTATGACCAAAAGAAGGGCCGGGAGTCAAACTGCCAATTTGACTCCCGACCACAAAAAGTCGGGAATCGACCCGATTTACTTAGGTGCAAGGGGCGTGCTATATATCGTTGGAAAGCTCTCAACAAGAGCTACAACTTTGCTTCAGACCACATTGCGATCCGAGGTCTGCTCGCAAAGTTATGGGGCTCCAAAGTTGCGAGAGTCCCATTTGGCGCGATTTCGGGACTCCCACTTGGGAGTCCCGGGAAAAATAGCCATTTGGATGTAACCTCCATGGAGAGCTGTAGAGTATACTATAAGGGGGAAGGTGGTGGCTTCTCTCAAGTTCGGGCCGTGGTGAGTCTTGTGTGTCCGTGTTGCCCGTGACTAGTCCCAGCACCAAGGGTGCTCCAACTATGCACTAATCATTTTGTGTGGGTTGTGTGCAGGCCCGTGTGAGTGAGTGAAGCTTGTCAACTCTTCTTAGTCCCATCCCGGAGCTCCAACACGCCCCTCTACCCCTCAAAGTGTTGTGAGCTAGGGAGCGTGCTCCAACTCCTCCTTATTCCGTTGCTTTCTACTTGGGCTCACATTTGAACCCTTTAAGGAGTTGGGAGTGCGTCAAACAACCTTCCCGTCTCTTGGGCCATAGCACTTTCTTTGGTGGGAATGAAGTGTGCCATATTACTAAATCGATCCACCACCACCATTATCACATCAAACCCCCTTGATGGGGGTAAGCTCACCATGAAATCCATGGAGACACTTTCCCACGACCCTTCCGAAATGGGTAATGGTCGTAACAACCCGGCTTGCTTTTTATTGACTACCCGATTTTGTTGGCAAGTCAAGCAAGTCTTCACATATTCTTCCGCATCCTCTTTCAAGTTGGGCCAATAGTAGGACTTCTTCAAGAATGTGGTGGTGCGCTTTGGACCACCATGGCCCGCAAGGGGCCCATCGTGACATTCCTTCAAAAGCACATCCCTTAACCTCCCTTTTGGCACATAGATCCTTCTTTGCTTGTACCACAATAATCCATTTTGTAAATCAAAGTGGGACTTGGCTCCATTTTGGATGCTTTGCCTTACCTCCTTGGCAAAAGCATCCCGGCGGCTTGCTAGTCTAACTTCCCTTTGAAGTTTCGTCTCTCCCACATACACCACTCTAAGTTGGTGTTTCCGGCTCAAGGCATCGGGGACTATGTTCTACTTTCTCGGCTTGTGCCGAATGTCCACATTGAACAAGGCCAATGTGTCTTGCCATCTTACTTGTTTTGATGACAACTTTGGTTGAGTGGCAAAGTACTTCAAGGTCACATTGTTGGTCCACACCACCACATCTTTAGAGTCTATGTAATGGCCCCAAGTCTTGAGACAATGTATCACAGCCCACATTTCCTTCTCATGGGTTGGCCACCTTCGCTCCGTCTCACTCAACTTCTTGCTTTCGAAGGCCACCGGCCTTCCATCTTGCACTAGGACTCCTCCTATGGCAAAGTCGGAAGCATCGGAATGGATCTCAAAGTCCTTGTCAAAATCGGGCAACTTCAACACGGGCGCCTTCACCAAAATGCCTTTCAAGGTGTCAAAGGCCTCATCGCATGCCTCCTCCCATTCATAAGTCCCGGATGAGTTCTTCAAAAGGTTTGTCAAAGGCCTCATCGCATGCTTCCTCCCATTCATAAGTCCCGGATGACTTCTTCAAAAGGTTTGTCAAAGGTGTGGCTATCTTTGCAAAGTTCTTGATGAACTTGCGATAATAAGAAGCCAATCCTAAAAAGGACCTTAAGGCGAGAATCGACCTAGGCAGTTCCCAATCCAAAATTGCCTTCACCTTGTGGTCATCCATTTTCAAACCTTCTTGGATGATCCTATGCCCAAGGAAGTCCACCTCTGAGACTACGAACTCGCACTTCTCGAACTTGGCATACAACTTGTTTTCTCTCAACCTTTGGAACACCTTTCGAAGGTGTTCCACATGCTCCTCCATGGAGTTACTATAAACCAAATGTCGTCTATGTAGACGACCACAAAGTCGTCAAGCCACTCTCGAAAAATGTCATTCATGAGGGTGCAAAATGTGGCGGGTGCATTGGTGAGCCCAAATGGCATCACCAAGAATTCATATGAACCATACCTTGTGCGGCAAGCGGTCTTTTCCTCATCCCCTTGTGCAATTCGAATTTGGTAATACCCGGAACGTAAGTCAATCCTACTAAACATTTTGGCTCCTGAAAGTCGATCAAACAAGTCATCAATCCGAGGCAATGGATACCGGTTCTTCATGATCACCTTGTTGAGGGCTCTATAGTCCACACACATCCTCAAAGTCCCATCCTTCTTATGAACAAAAAGGACGGGGGCCCCATATGGTGACTTGCTAAGCTTGATGTATCCCTTTGCGAGGAGTTCTTCGAGTTGAACCTTAAGCTCTCTTAACTCCTCATGGTTCATTCGATATGGGGCCTTAGTGGGAGGTGCCACTCCCGGCATCACCTCGATTGCATGGTCAACTTGTCTTCTCGGGGGCAACTCATTAGGCAACTCTTTGGGCATCACATCCGGAAATTCTTTTAACACTTGCTTGATGCACTTGTGGAGGCTCACCACTTTGGTGGCCTCCCTAGGTTCAAACTCATTTAGCACCCGCATGACACACAACATGCCATACCCTCCTACGCATTCTTTTTCCAAGTTTTTTGCCAACATCAAATGGATGGTGGTCCCACCCACACTAGGCATTTCATGTGCCTTCACTCGAACGATCCCATTCTTGGATGGGATCCTCACTAGCCTATTGTGCCCTTCTATGAGCACATTGTTTCTTGTGATAAATTCCATTCCCAAAATGCAATCCATTTCACCCAAGGTGGAAACCAACAAATCCACCTTGCCTCTCCAATTCCCCAATTGGAGGGGCACCTCTTTTGCTTGGAATTTAGTGGGATGGGGAATCCCGTTCGCAAAGTGCACTTTGATGGGTGCCTTGAGCTCCTCCAAAGGGAGCCCCATTCTTTTCGCACTTTCTTGGGTTATGAAATTGTGGGAAGCCCCTGTATCCAAAAGGCACAACACTTCCCGCTTAGAAAGCTTCCCCTTTAAGAAAATAAGGCGGTTACATTCACCTTGGCCTAGGTTGGAGGTGAGGGCAATTACCTTAGAAGCCCCATTCCCCAATTTGAGTTTGGGGCAATCCTTGGAATAATGGCCCACTTCATTACAATTGAAACATGTTCCCTTAGGTTTCCCACTAGCATTTCCCTTGGGTTGGCTCCCTTTGAAAGGAGCCCCTTCTTGACAAAATCTCCCTTGGGTTTAAAACCCGAACCTTGGAATTGTTTGGGCTTTTCCCCCTTTGAGGTGTCTTGGCCTCGGTTCCATTCCCCTTCATGGCGTGCCTTCTTATGAGGGAACTTGTTATCCCTTTTGAATTCGGACTTCTCACCTCGCCCCACATCCGAGAAGCCTTCCACTTTCATGATGGCTTTGGTTAGTGAGGCGGGCCAATTCTCTTCAAGCTTGCGTTTGGCCCAAGTTGGAAGCCCCATCACAAAGTGGCACACCCGGTCTAATTCATGCATATGCCTAATTTCAAGCATGAATTCGGAGTAAGCCCTCACATATTGACGCAAGTTGTCATTGCTTGCATTCACCAAGTCACGAAATTTGCACCTTGAAATGTAGTCGGAATTCTTGGGAATGAATTCCAACTCAATACGCTCCTTGAAGAATTCCCAAGTATAACCATGGGTCTTCCCTTCTTCTTGCCTCACGGTCCTCCACCATGTCAAGACATAGCCCTTCAAATAGGATTGGGTAAGTTCCATGGCCGAGTGCTGACCAACCTTGGTGGCATGGAGGTAATCTTCCATTTCCGCAAGCCAAGCATCCACAACCTTTCGATCTCGGGCCCCATCAAAGTTCCCGGGCCTAGTGGGCTTGAACCCCACACCTTTAGATGATCCTCCCTTGAGGGCGGCAACCAATTCATTGTAATCGGGCCTATTCATTTTGAGTAGGACCTCCAATTGTTCCGGGGTGAAGAGCACCGCATTTGGTTGCTCCTCTTCACTTTCATTTCGCGTTCCCAAATTCCTCGTAGACCCACTTGGGTCCAAGTATGCGGCAATGCGGAAAGAGTTGGAACTTGGAGCACGATCCCGACTTCCAGCACTAGAGGGGGTGAGAGGGGCGTGCTAGAAGTCCCGAGAAAGACTAGGAAGAATTGACAAGCTTACTCACTCACACGGGCCTGCATGAAACCACACAAAGTGGTTAGAACTCATTTTG